>Ga0079998_112172_pt1 | contig 161374 bp, 156 predicted proteins | sample PerSpoBPS_BMetaG_FD_69201 | JGI IMG/M metagenome (GOLD analysis project Ga0079998, IMG submission 69201) | Thermal spring microbial communities from Yellowstone National Park, Wyoming, USA - Perpetual Spouter B (PS_B) MetaG (SPADES assembly)... | ecosystem: Environmental > Aquatic > Thermal...
AGGGATTTAGTGCCTCTAAGTGCAACCTCAGTCAGGGTCTTCACGTTGATAGCACTACTCCTACTAGTAGGGGGTCTTGGTATGCTACAGCACATCCTCTTAGGTGCTCTTGTAGCTTTAATGTTTGGTGCTGGGCTCTCACAACTATCAGTTGACATTAACGCTCTCAGGATATCAAAGTTTAAGAATCTTCTCGTATCATCTCCGTTAAACCCTCTAACCTACGCCCTTGGATCAGCTTTAGGCATGAGTATTGTTACATTATTACATGTAGCCCCCCTTCTTGCTATATTCATTGTATTGAATGAGCTAAATATAATCCAAGTGATTTCAATTATTGTTATCCTAGCATTGATATGGGTTATAGGTGTTTTGTTAGGGTTTCTGATATCACTTGAGGTTAGATCTCAGATAAGGCTTATGGCTGTAACTGATGTAGTGTACTCAATGTTAGTCTACATAATGCCTGTATACTATCCTATAACAGTGCTACCGGAGCATGTGAGACCTTTAACGCTAATATCACCACCAGTAAACGCTGTACAAGCAATCAAATTAACTATAGATGGAGAGGCGGTAAATGCTCTAGCTAACATAGCAATACTAGTGGCGGTAACCCTCACACTAACACTAATAACTGTATACAAAAGCGGATGGAGAGAATGACCTCCTCTCCGATCTAGAGAGCTAGGGTTCCTGCTAGAGGCTATTACAAGTTTGACAATAAATGCAAATATCCATGCTTACCTGAATCACCGTTAGACTTATAAGTCTCAGTTGATACTACGTAGTATCGATGATGAGGTTGTGTAAGTACTGCACGTGCGGGTGCTATGATGATACTTGAGCACCCCCATAGATGGGAGCCCTGTGGCGTTGGGCTCGACTGGGGCCCATGCTGCTCGGGTGGAGCAGATGATCTCCGGGCCAAGGCCCAACCCCGCCAGCGGTATTTAATGGTATTCACAGATACCATCAAATACCGTTAGCGGGGAAACGCTAAGGTCTTAGCTAAGAGCTCTGAAGATTCGACTCCTAGCTTTATTTGGTTCGTAGGATGGAGTATGGCCTCCTCCCCGCCCTTTTAGAGAGCGATGTTCCTTACCCTCGGAGGCTCCTATGCCTCCCGAGCGGTTTGTTGGCTCCCCGGTCGGAAGCCACTCCTCATCCCACAGTTCAGTCCCCATACTTAGGGCATCATCTTTTCAGATGAGGGAGGTCTCTCTGCTTGGAGGCAAAGACCCCCTTAGGCATTTTATCGCTTAACTATCAAAGGTAACCCTTAAATCTCTTCATCCCAGCCTTGGAAGGCGAGGCTCTCAGTTGTAAACCATAAAGGGTTCTACACTTATTGTCTTCCATATAGCTCCTCTCCTAGTTTCCATGGGGGTGATTCAAGGTCTTATGTCTTGGTTTGAATTGGGTTTATTTAAACTCTGGAGCTCTACGCCCCCCATAGAAGTCTGGTATCGTTAGAGTTGTTGTTAAGCTTAAAAGGTCTATAGCTTAGATTGCTAGCTGGTAATAAGTGGTGTATTGTGTATGGCTAAGTCAGCCTACCATTATATGAAGCTTTTGTGGAGGAGGCCGTATGAGGGTGAGCATGGGCTTTTGATGAGAGCTAGGCTTATGGAGTGGAGGAGGCAACCTTCTATTGTTAGGGTTGATGTGCCTACGAGGCTTGATAGGGCTAGGGAGCTTGGGTATAAGGCTAAGCAGGGTGTTGTGGTGGTTAGGGTTAGGGTTAGGAAGGGTGGTAGGAGGAAGCCTAGACCTAATAAGGGTAGGAGGCCTAAAAGGATGGGTGTTTACGGTTTTGCTCCAGCTAAGAGTCTTAGGTTGATTGCTGAGGAGAGGGCTCAGGCTAAGTATATGAACATGGTTGTTCTTAACAGCTACTATGTGGGTGAGGATGGTAGGTATAAGTGGTATGAGGTTATACTAGTAGATCCGAATCATCCCTCGATTAAGAGCGATCCAGAGCTAAACTGGGTGTGCTCAGGCAAGCATAGGGGGAGGCCTTTTAGAGGGCTTACGAGTGCTGGTAGGAAGATGAGAGGGCTCCTTAGGAGTAGGGGTTTGAAGGGAACTCATAAGCGTAAGTGGAGGAAGAAGGCTAAGGAGAGGGAGGAGAGGAGGAGACACGAGGCTAGTAGAGGCGCTAGGGTTATAAAGCCGAGTGGGGAGTAGTAAGGGATAGAAGGGCATGGCCGTCCTGGCATTACAAGCTAGAACATATGTTCACGCTACAGAGAATAGAGATAAGGTTGTGAAGGCAATCCTAGAGGTGCTCCCCGAAAACATCAGGGGGAGAGCTAGGCTGGAGAGCGATGTTTACGAAGGCTACTACGGTAACCCCATAGAGGTACTAACGTTAAACCTTAACGATCCAAGCGAAGCTCTTGAAGCACTAAGACACATAGTGGGGAGGCTAGGTGAGGTAGATAGGATGAGGCTCCTTGAAACACTGGAGGAGAGGGTTGATAAGCAGGGAGGCCTATACATAAGGCTAGACAAGCAGAACGCCTTCAAAGGCATCCTAGCACTTGGGGAAGGAGATGATGTTATAAGAGTTCATGTGAGGTTTAGCGGTGGTAGGAGGGGGGCTTTAAAATACTATAGAGATCTCCTCACACCACCCGGTAAGGGCTAGGGCTCCATGAGAATAGGCTACGCGGATCTCTCAATAAAACCAGGTGATGAAGACCTAGCCTTAACAATGGTTAGACTAGCGTCTAAGCTTGGTTACAGGATTATAGCAATCGAGCATAGGGATAGCATAGACATAGAGAGGGTATCTGAGATTGCAGGAGGGGAGGGTGTTAAGGTTATTAGGAGGGTTACCATTAGGGGTTCCAGTAGAGCTGAGGTTAGGGCTGCACTCGATAGAATACGGGATACCCTGGGGGGTGGCGTTCTCGTAGTTGTTGAGGCTGAATCGCTTGATGCTGCTAGGTACGCTGGGGTTAATAAGAGGGTTCACATACTCAGGGTGAAGCCTGGAGCCGAGGTCTTCGTAGATAAGTCTCAGCAGAGGCTCTTTAAGAGTAGAGGTTGGGGGGTCTTCGAGATCCCCCTATCATATGCTATTGAGGGGAGGTCTATAGGCTACTTATACGAGGTTGTGGATAGAGTTAGGAGGCTTAACGTTAGAGCTGTAGCTGTGAGTGATGCTGTAGATGAGTACAGTATGTGGAGCCCTGCTAGCATAGTAGGGCTACTCTACAGCCTAGGGCTTAAGCCCGAGCAGGCGGTATCATGGATTTCAAGCTCCCCAGCTTTCATAGTATCCCTAGCTCTTAGAAGCGGTTAACGTTTAACCTCTAGCTATGCTTAGCTAATCTAGGTGTTGTGAGTGGAGGCTTCCAACATACTCCTAGGTGTTGTGGGTAAGACTAATGTTGGTAAATCAACTTTCTTCTCCGCTGCAACAGAGATAGATGTGCCCATAGAGAATAGACCTTTCGTAACCATAGATCCTAACGTGGGCGTAACCTATGTTAGGAGGATGTGCCCCCACGTAGAGCTAGGTCTACCCAGTTGCAACGCTTCTAACAGCATTTGCAGGCTCGGATGGAGGTTTATCCCCGTTAAGATAGTCGATGTAGCAGGTCTAGTACCGGGAGCCCATGAAGGTAGGGGGCTTGGGAACAAGTTCTTAGATCATGTTAGGAGAGCTGACGCCCTACTGCTCGTGGTTGATGCAAGCGGCTCAACGGACGAGGAAGGGAGGCCTGTTAAACCCGGCTCCTACGACCCGGTCGAAGAAGTTAAACAGATGGTGTTCGAGATAGAGGAGTGGATGTTCAATATAATAGCGAGGGATTGGGATAAACTTGCAAGGTTCATAGATACCGGCGGAGCTCTAGACGTGCCCGGAGCTCTAGCTCAGAGGCTATCTGGGCTAGGTATACTTAAGAACCACGTTGTTAAAGCTCTTGAAACCACAGGCCTCGAGTCTAAGAGGCTTACGAGCTGGGATAGAGGGGATCTTAGGGTTTTCGTTAGCGAGCTGAGAAGGGTAGCTAAGCCTATAGTGATAGTAGCTAATAAAGCGGATGTACCCGTAGCAGAGGATAATGTGAGAAGGCTTAGAGAAGAGTTTAAAGGAGTCCCCGTTATACCTACGAGCTCCCTAGCAGAGCTAATGCTTAGAAGGGCATCAGCTAAAAACATGGTAGAGTATATGCCTGGAGACGGAGACTTCAAGGTGGTGGGTAGCCCGCCACGGGATCTGGTTAGAGCTCTTGAGAGGATTAGAGATCTTGTGCTGAGGAAATGGGGTTCTACAGGGGTCCAGGAGGCTTTAAACGAAGCCGTGTTCAAAACCTTAGATAACATAGTAGTATATCCTGTGGAGGATCACGTTAAGCTAACAGATAAACAGGGTAGAGTGCTACCAGACGCTCTCATAATCCCAAGGGGGTCGACAGCTAGAGATCTAGCCTACAGGATACACACAGATCTAGGCGAAACATTCCTCTACGCTATAAACGCTAAGACGAAACAGAGGGTTGGAGAATCATACAGGGTAAACGACGGGGACATAATAAAGATCGTAGCCGCAGCGGCTAGGAAAGCTTAACCTCTAACAATAGCCCTAGCTCTTTTAAGAGAGCCTGTTGTAGATATAGGTATTAAAAGTAACCTTCTCCCATTAGAGCTCCTAACAAGCCCTAAAACCGCTAGAGCTTGTAACTTAAAATCCCTCCTAACCCTCAGCACACCCCTCCTCCTAACCCCATCGTACTCGATGAGCTTAACGTTAAACATAACCGCTCCTAGCTCACCGTAAACCCTCCTAACAGTATCCTCTATAGCCCCTCTCAACTCTTCAAACCCTACAGGCTCGGTTCCGAGAACCTCAAATACAATATACCTCCTCCCCCTCCTACGAGCCCTCCCAGAGGGCTCCAAGGCAGGCTTCAACGCCTGCCTCCCCACATAGCCCCTTAGGGTAGCGTATGCTATGAGAGCACCGCTAACCAGCCCCGCTACAGCCCCTAACACTAGTGGTGCTAGGATTTGAAGCCACCAGTCCAACCTACACTCCATACACTAGACGTATCCCGGGCTAGAGTTTAATATGTGTTAAGAAAATCCTAATATGAGGATTAAAGGTTTAGACTTAAGCTAGCAGAATGGGAGGTGGACTGAGGTGGCTTTCCCCACGCAACAGGCTATGGCTTACGATAGGGCTGCAACGATATTTTCACCTGAAGGCGATCTATACCAGGTTAGGTACGCGTTTGAAGCTGTTAAGAAGGGGTGGACTAGCCTCGGAATTAGAAGTGTTAAGGGCGTAGTGTTAGCCGCTGAGAAGAGGAGGCTTACGCCACTCCTCGATGTTAGCGATATAGAGAAGATATATAAGGTGGACGACCACGTCGGGGTTGCCTTCGCAGGCATGGGTGGAGACGGGAGGGTGCTCATAGACTATGTGAGACTTGTATCTGTGAGGCACAAGCTTGTATACGGAGAGCAGGCAACAGTAGAGTACCTAGCTAAGGCTGTAGCCGATGTAAAGCAGGCGTACACACAACATGGGGGTGTGAGGCCCTTCGGGGTTGCATTAATATTCGGTGGCGTTAACCCAGACGGCTCGGTCAAACTGTATAGAACAGACCCCGGAGGCCAGTACTTCAGCTATAAAGCTGTAGCTATAGGCATGGGCGATAGCTTCGTTAACAGCTTTCTAGAGAAAATGTATAGGGAGGAGCTATCAATAGATTCAGCCATTAAACTAGCAATAGAGGCTCTATTCAAAAGCAGGGTAGCCGCAGGGGAGGAGAAGAAGGAGCAGTTGTACCCAGTATTCCACGAGCTTATAGAGATAGGCTTCGTTGATAGAGATGAGAAGATGTTCAAAAAACTAACACCAGAGGAGATTAAAAGCATAGTGAAGAGCATGGAGCCAGAGCTCCTCTCCTAAAAGAGAAGAAGTAGGACATCCCAGCGATTAAAGGTTTTCCACATATAAAACGATAATCTCGGAGGGCGTAGAGAAGATGTCTAGGAAAAGCTATGTAGTGGCATGGATTGAAATTAAAGGCGAGAGGTTCGAGGTACTTGTGAGACCAGAACAAGCCTTCAGGTATAGAGAGGGGGAGAAGGTTGACTTAGGTGAAATCCTATGGACTGACACAATCTATAAGGATAGTAGAAAAGGGCTTAAAGCTAGCCCTGAGAGCCTGAGGAAGGCCTTTGGAACGGAGGATGTAAGGGTTATAGCTGAGAGGATCCTTAAGGAGGGTAGGATACAGTTGACTGAGGAGGAGAGGAGGAGGTTGCTGGAGGCTAAGAGGAGGAAGATTATAACCTATATTGTTAGGAATGCCGTAGACCCTAAGACGGGGATGCCAATACCAGAGTCTAGAATCGAGGCGGCCATGGAGGAGTTAGGTGTGAGCATAGACCTCTACAGAGATGCGGAATCCCAGGCTCTAGAGATAGTCTCCAAGCTCTCTAGGATAATGCCTATAAAGATAGCTAGAGCTCTAATAGAGGCTGTAATTCCACCGGATATCGCTGGGAGGGTTGTATCTGAGGTTAAAAGGATAGGGGATGTTAGGAGGAGTGAGTGGCTTAAGGACGGTAGCTTGAAACTTGAGGTTGAGGTCCCAGCAGGGGCTCAAATAGATGTTATTAATAGGATACAGGGTCTAGCTAAAGGTAGGGCTAGTGTTAATGTTAAGGTGGTAGGCTGAATGGGTAGAGCAGTACACGGCACCATAGTAGTCCCCGGGGAGAGGCTTGACTCCAAGGTTGAGGGTAAGCACCCTTACACCCTAGAATTAGGAGGGGCTAGGATAGCGACGGTGGTAGGGCTTCTATCGAGGAGGGATGATAAGCATGTGTTCATCAACATTAAAGGGGTCTACGTCCCGGAGGTGGGCCACGTGGTTATAGGGCTTGTGGAGTCTATAGGTGCAACCAGCTGGCATGTGGATATAAACGCGCCATACGAGGCTATACTACCGGCACAGGATTTCCTAGGGAGGCCTTTCAACCCAGCTGTAGACGATCTAGCTAGGTATCTCAGACCAGGGGATTATATTAAGGCTAGGGTTACATTATTCGATAAGACTAGAAATCCAGTTCTAAGCGTTCAAGGTGAGGGTTTAGGTAGGGTGGTTAACGGGATTGTAGTTGATATTTCTCCATCTAAGATAGCAAGGGTTATAGGTAAGAGGAGGAGCATGGCTAACATGATAGAGGAGAAGACAGGGTGTACGTTATTCCCAACCGTTAACGGTAGGGTTCACATCGAATGCCCTAGTAGGGAGCTCGAAGTGATAGCAGTTATGGCTTTAAAAATTGTGGAGGCCGAAGCACATACTGTAGGTTTAACTGAGAGGATTGCAAGGTTTATAGAGGAGGAGAGAGCGAGGAGGGGTGTCTAGAGGTGGGTCATAAGGCTAAGGTTACCTTGATAGATGAGAGAGGCCTTAGACATGATGGTAGGAGGTTCGACGAGCTTAGACCTATACGTATGCAGGTAGGGGTTCTAGCTAACGCCACCGGGTCTGCTCTAGTAGAGTATGGTAGAACTAAGGTTCTAGCAGCAGTCTACGGGCCTAGGGAGCCTTTCCAGAAGTTTATGACGCTCCCGGACAGAGCCATTTTAAGGGTAAGATACCACATGGCCCCCTTCTCAACTAGCGAGAGGAAGAGCCCTACACCTTCTAGGAGGGAGGTCGAGCTATCTAAGGTTATAAGAGAGGCCTTGGAGGATATAGTTTTATCCTCAGAGTACCCTAGGACTGTTATAGATGTGTTCGTCGAGGTTCTACAAGCCGATGGGGGGACGAGAGTTGCAGGTGTTACCGCTGCATCCCTAGCGTTAGCTGATGCGGGTGTGCCGATGAAGGGTCTTGTTGCAGGCGTAGCTGTGGGTAAGGTGGGAGGGGTCCTAGTGCTTGATGTCGATGAGGTTGAGGATTCGATGGGGGAGGCTGATATGCCTGTTGCTGGAGCACCTGATCTAGGTTTAGTAACGCTCTTCCAGCTTAACGGTGTGCTTACAGAGGAGGAGGTTGAGAGGGGGTTTTCAATGGCCTGGGGTGCCATAGAGAGGATAGTCTCCATGGAGAAGGAGGTTTTGAGGAGGAAGTTTGAGGCGGTAGGGGAGGAGGTGTAGGGGTTGAGCGTTACACCGTTCAAACTACCAGTGGTACCTCATATTAGGAGGCAGGCTTACATAAGCTTTTACGAGAGAGGGCTTAGAGCTGATGGTAGGGGTATACATGAGCCGCGAAGTATAAGTATTAAGACCCGGGTTTTGGATAAGGCTGAGGGGTCCGCTCACGTAAGCTTGGGTAACACACAGGTTCTTGTAGGTGTTAAGGTTGAGGTCGGCCAGCCTTTCAAGGATACACCAGACCAGGGCGTCCTCGTAGTCCATGCTGAGAACGTCCCCCTCGCATCCCCTATATTCGAGCCGGGTCCACCCGATGAGAATGCCATAGAGCTCGCTAGGGTTATAGATAGGAGTTTGAGGGAGGTTAAAGCTGTAGATCTCGAATCCCTAGTTATAAGGGTTGGGGAGAAGGCCTGGAACCTCTGGATCGACATCTACGTTTTAGACCACGATGGGAATCTATTCGATGCAAGCATGCTTGCAACAATGGCAGCACTAGCAACTACGAGGATCCCAGAATACGAGGAGACAGAGGTAGGGGATATCCTGGTTAGAAGAGATGTAGCATCTAAACCACTCAAGATAAACCACAGGGTGGTCACAGTAACAATAGCTAAGATAGCCGGATTCCTAGTAGTAGACCCCACATTCGAGGAGGAGGTGATAGCAGACTACAGGATAATACTATCATTCGACGAAAACCTAAGAATAGTGGGGGCTCAGAAAACAGGAGAAGGAGGAATGAAGGTAGAAGAGTTAAAAGAAGCCATAAGAATAGGGAAAAACATAGCACAAACATACTTTAAAACCCTAAACCAAACCCTAACACAAGGGGCCTAGAATGGGTAGAACAAAAGTAGTAGGACCAGCAGGAAGATACGGGACGAGATACGGAGTAAGCCTAAGGAAGAGAGTGAGAGACGTACTACTAAAGAGATACGCAAAACACACATGCCCATTCTGCGAAGCAAAAGGAACAGTATACAGGATAACAACAGGCATATGGAAATGCAGAAAATGCGGGAACACATGGGCAGGAGCAGCGTACACACCATTCTCAGAACTAGCAACGTACATAAAGAAACCAATAGTAAAGAAGGAATACTAAGCATCAACAACCCATCAAGCTCCTCCCCTTACTTAGAGAGTAACCCATCACACTCTCCGAGCTCGCTCACCTTAGTAGGCTCTTACCACCAAGGGCTTCACAGCCCTATATCAGATCCTTAACACTTGTAAAAGCATAAAATTGTAGGTAGAGTTTTAAAAACCCCACCGTAGGCAAGTGGTGCTATGCGTATCATAAAATATAAGTTCTGGTATAACAGAGTGTACATGGGTACACCTAGATGAGCGTAACCGTAACAATTAAAGTTCGTAGGGAGTTAGTAGAGTTAGCTGATAAGATGATCAGCTACGGACTTGCTAGAAGTAGATCTCACGCCTTCAACATTATGATTGAGAAAGGGTTAAAGGAGGTGCTTGGAGAAGTTGAATACTGGGATAACGTCTACAAGAAAGTAGAGGAGCTGAAAAAGCAGGGATTCAAGCTAAGACATGGTGGTCTAAGCAGGATACTTGAAGAGGATAGAGGTCGTTAGGAGGCCTTCCAACCTTGATCTACATTGATACAAACGTCATAATATCCTATGTCGATGAACTAGATTCTAACCATGGAAAAGCTAGGATGCTCGTTGAAAGTCTAGGTGGTGACAGGATTGTTTCTAGGTTAACGCTAGTCGAGCTAGTATCAGTCTATTCAAGAGCCGGATTGGAGGAGCCGGTTACACTCGCAGTATACTCAATAGATAGCGTTAAAGCGAGGATGGTTGATGTGAATTTTAACTATGTTCTAGAGGCTGCTGTGAGGAAAGCTCATACTCTTAAGCTTAAAACCCTTGATCTACTACACGTGATAACATGCAAGGCATCTGGATGCCTTGGATTCGCTACGTTAGACCTAGACATTGTTAGGAAAGCTGATGTTATTGAGAAAGAGCTAGGTATTAGAGTGATAACAGTTCCACGGTGAGCTGTGTAGGGCTAAACTGTAGACGAGGCGGCCATTGTGTTAGCTCCCCTTACACCATATAATGTCTTTAAGCTCAACAACCTTAGGGTCTAATGCCTTCTAAGCATCAATAGTGCTACTACTGCTATCAGGGTTAATGCTATAACTAGGGCTACTACCGGTGTTGTTGGGAGTCTTTCAATTGTCGTTGTTAGGGTTATAGTGTGCTCTCTTATCACCTCCCTCTCGATCATCTTCGTCTCGGTTACAGTGTTTGTTAGGGTTCTTGTTACATCTCTTGTTAGGGTTACTGTTATAGGCTCTCTAACCGTCACAGTTGCTGTCTCCTCTCTCACCTGTGTTGTCGTCACGTACACTGTTGTTGTTACGGGTTGTGTTGTTGTTACTGTTCTCAGCCTAGTCTCTGTCACGGTTGTTGTGTAGGTTAGGAATCTGATTACTGTTGTTGTCACAGTCGTGGTTACCGTTGTCTGCATTACCTCACGTGCTTCTAGAGCGTATACAACCCACCTGGCGTTTCCAGGCTTCATGTCCGAACCCGCTACGTAGACCTTGCTACCGTCGACCCACATCCTACCGAACATGAAGTATGAGTTTGCGTCAACGTCCATGCTTAGGTAGGTCTTACCCAGTATGTTTAAATCCCTGTCTAGCACGTAGATCGTATGCCTGTAGTAACCGTCTCTTCTCTCGTTACCAGCTAGTACTAGGAAATCGCCTATCATGGTCGCCTTGGTAGCTGTGAACTCTCCTAGCTCAAGCCTTGCCACAACATTACCCTCTTTATCGAACTTCAACAGGTAACCACCCCTATTTATATCCTCACCACCCATGACGTAGACGAAGCCTTCGCTATCCGAGATAGCGGTCATAGCCACACCTCGAACCCCGGGGTCTACGACCTTGACCAGCTCCATAGCCTGAGGGTCTATAACCTCAATCCACCACCTATTACCCCCACCACCGGCGGCCGCCCCCACAGCCCATATGTGGCCTGTGGCCTTGTTGAAAACCATATCGAATATACCCATATGGTGGCCCTCCAAGCCCACGGACTTGTAGCTGGCAACTAGGCCTAGGCTTGCATCAAGCTTATCAACCCTAAAGACTAGCCTAGATTCCCTTAGATCACCTCCACCAACATAAAGGTAGCCATCCTTTGCTTCAACAGTGTAAGCGAAGCCAGACCAGTCTAGATCTCTAACCTCAACGTTAAACCTAGGGTCAAGACCTGTGATAACGTAAGCCCTAGGCCTCTCCCAGGTGAGTGTAGCTCCAACAGCGTAAGCCCTATCATCGAGTACATCGCAGTCGAATATAACATCGTTGAAACCACTAGGATTCCAAGACCACACGTATAGGGGAGCTCCTGTGGAGACGTTCCTAAACTCAACCCTAAACTGGTAATCTCCAGGTCGGCTGTCAAAGCCGAAGACTAGAAGGCTACCACCCGGAGCACATGCTGCCAACGCCATGTCATCACCAGTACTAGGATCACTATAAACAACCCATAACACGTTGAAACCTAGAGTTAAGCTAAAACCATGGGGTGTAGGAGGTGAGGAGAGGCTCAACAAAGAGACCGTTATAGCCAGTGCGAGAGACAAGCTTAGAATAGCTCGAAAACCCACAGAGCGCCACCACTACACGGAACTTCACCAAAGCTATTAAAACTCTCAAGGGCAAAAGTCCAACAACAACAGGGTAAACTATTACGATCTCACCGTTAAGACACCAGGTAATCTACACTAAGGTGGGGAGGGCTAGGGTTAAGCTCACCTATACCCAGATGGGGCCCCATAGCATTAGAGCTCAACCAAGGCCATGGGATGTGGGTGAAGCGTGTGAACTCACACCAAGGTCTAACCCTGCTAACAGTGCTCGAACTCACGGACTAGATTGTAAAACCTAGTTTTCTAGTGATGGGGGAACCGTGTGACCTGGTAGAAGTACGGGGGTATGTTGGGTAGCTCTACTAATATCTGGTTACTGAGAGCTCTCAACGCTTGTGCTAACGCTTCCCCCGATTTCCTAAGATGAGCTTTATACATTTATAACTGTGTGTAGCCTAAACTTTAATCGGTGGTTTAGTGTTTTGAAGATTGTTGTCGTGGGCGTTCCAATGTTCATGTTCGTTAGCCAGGATGACTATGAGAAGATTGTGAATGGCAGGGTGCTATTAGAGGATATAATGGCTCTCTCTGATGTAATCAAGAGGTACTTTCGCTTAGAAAGCAACTTCGACGCAGCTGTCGTAACTACACTATTATACCCTGCATACCAGCTCCTCGGCGACCCTAGGAAGGCTGAGGATATAGCGTATGGAATAGTGTCCTTTGGACTAGCACTATACGAGGAGGTAGTAAAACATGGTGTTAAAACCATCTACATGACCCAAAGTGGTGGTGTAGAAGGGCTTAAAGAGCACTTCGAAAAACTAGGAATCCCACTACCCAGGTGGAAGCCCCACACGGGGTTAAGGATAAGGATGGTAAGAGTGGATAGTGGGGAGGAGGTTGACGCAGGAGTCCCATCAAAGTTCATAGCCGATATAGCTGTAATGTTCATAGGGGGAAGGACGAGAGCGAAGGAGAGGAGGATCCTCAAGTGGATCGAGGACGTGGTAAAGTCTTTCACAGAGTCAGAGAAGGCGTTCGAGGAGCTAGGCATGGCAATTAAAAAAGCTTATAGGATGGGGGAATACAGCCTAGTACTCCCGATGCCGCCCATACCATTCATAGATGGAAGACAGTTCGCAGAAGACCTCACGAACATGGTGGAGAGCGTGCTAGGGCCAAGCGAAAATCCATAGATACGACCCGGAGAATACGCAGTAGTCTCCCCAGCCCTAAGGGTGTGAAGCTCCCGCTATGACCGTGTAACCATTAAAACAGGAAACTCTTATGAAAGCTAAGTTTAAATAGGACATCCCCTAATCTAAACCCAGCCTTTAAACACTCAATAGTACAAGTTTCAGGAAGAGCTTTTTAACTAAACCTGCTCTGATGGACTTATTATCAAGGTGACTGTGTGGGAGGGTTGTTGAGGGCTCTCTATATAGCTATGTTTGCATCATTTACGCTAGCGCTCCTCACTACACTTTGTACTCCACCTTACGCCCCTAAGCACTTCTATGAAGCTCTTGTTCAGACTCGAGTACACGTTATTCATTCGATATAAGGAGCTCTTCTATGTTGATCTCAGAGCTCTAACCATGGCATCCCTAGTGTTGGGCTTCACATCATATCCTAGCCTGTACTACGCCATCTTTGTAAGCTTAAGAGCTCCAACCGGGGGGTTAAAATATAATGTTGCTATGATGGTAGTACTTATTCTAGGATTACTACAGCCAATCACGTGGAGCTCCGGGCCTGGCACCAGGGAGGTCAAGAGCTTCTATTACCCGGTATACACTATACCAAAAGTTCTACTAGAAATTAGAGGGGTACTATACAGCAGGGGGATGCCGGTATATGATACTCTCTCAAGCACTTCTAACACTCTCACTAACCTCTATAGGGTCCCTAATAGGGTTCCTGTTGATAACATTCTACTCACTACCAGCCTTAATTCTAGCTTACACGTCATACATAGCATACAGGCAGTCTAAGCATCAAGAACTCCTACACCCGATGACAGCAGCACTAATACCATTCATAGCAGTAGCCACACTAATCCTAGCAACCATCCTAGCAACACACCTAAGCCCCCCGGAAGCAGACGACTACATCCCACTTCCAGATAGGATTCCGCTACTCTACCTACAACACCTAGTACCACTCACAGGAACCCTACTATGGACCACCATAGGACTAGCATTCCTAAGGCTGAAGAAGACCTTAGATCTTGCAGGTGGAGATCCCGGGCTCGAACCCCGGCCGGTTCACCACCCAGCGAATCCTACCCGTTAACATGGAGTTACCTCTAGATCGAACCCAATGTTGGAAGCCGAAGGCTTGACAGAAATGGTTAAAACGATACCAGATAATGTTATAGGATAACGTTATCCCGGAGAGTTGTCTGAGCTCCGCACACACCACAAGCATTCTAAAACTCCCAGCAAGCTACTTGATCTAACCATGCAAGCATATGAGGTGAAGCTTACAGAAATACTGTTCAAGCTAGAGACAAAAACATTATCCTCTTAACACAGGATATATCGTTTAAGAGTAGACCAGAGGGTCGACTGCAGACTCTCCACCTAGGTTAGCCAGAGGAAAACCTTTAAACCCTAAACCCACAGGTAGCGCACTTTAAAACTAATCCCTGTCTAGCCAGGGATCCTTATATACCTTTCGGTTGATGTAGCGAAGGTCACAACTCAACTGTTGCTAGGTGTTCTAACTGGACGCCAAGGTGAGATCCCAGGCTAGCTAGGGATGATGTAGAGTAAAGCTTAAATACCCCCTCTCCCAGCTAAGACCATGGGGGGCTCACAGCGGAGAAAACAGGGATGCAATAATAGAAAACGAAATGGAAACCAGTGATTACGAGATGATAAGCTAGGACAAGGCCCCCCATAGTGCAGAATCCATTACATGGAGTTGAAAGGCACACCACCTGATTACCCGGGGTTCATACCTAAGGTAATCGGAATCCATTACATGGAGTTGAAAGCAACGTAGACGACGTGCCTAGCGACATAGTAGGTGTTACCCGAATCCATTACATGGAGTTGAAAGGTTAGCTATAAGCTCTATTCCCTGCTCGTTACCTCTTGAATCCATTACATGGAGTTGAAAGGTTTTTGAGGTAAGTGGTACAACACTAGTCACAGTACTCCTCGAATCCATTACATGGAGTTGAAAGAGGAACACTGGCGAGGATGGGAAGGAGGGGAAGAAGACGATAAGAATCCATTACATGGAGTTGAAAGTTCAATACTAGAGCTCTCGTAAGCCTCCTATCAGCATAGCGAATCCATTACATGGAGTTGAAAGTGTATATGATGTATGCTAGGGCTAATAAGACTAGTATCGCTGAATCCATTACATGGAGTTGAAAGGTTCGCGGTACACTACTGGAATAACTGGCGTGACTGGGCAAGAATCCATTACATGGAGTTGAAAGTTCATAGTATCCGGTCTGATGGGGGGCCTAGCGCACGGCCTAGAATCCATTACATGGAGTTGAAAGGTGGATGGCACGGGTCTTCCCGCTACCGGGAGGTCCTATCAGCGAATCCATTACATGGAGTTGAAAGAACTACTGGGCTGGGCTTAGGTTTCTTGGTGGGCTGGAATCCATTACATGGAGTTGAAAGGCTCAGTATAGTCTCTATGACGGGGAGGTCTGAGACGAACTGGGAATCCATTACATGGAGTTGAAAGTACATCTCACTGACGTCGTTTTCACCCCAACGATCGTGTAAGCTAGAATCCATTACATGGAGTTGAAAGTAATTGAAAGGGAGATCAGGAACATAGCAGACGTGCTACCAGCAGAATCCATTACATGGAGTTGAAAGGCGTATGTTATCCTGTATCCATCGCATTTAAGTAGAACGCGAATCCATTACATGGAGTTGAAAGAACAGGAACAGTAGACATAGTAGAGCTTGAGAAGTGGGCTAAGAATCCATTACATGGAGTTGAAAGATCGAGGCTCTAAGACTAGCTAAGCCCATCTTATTCGAGAATCCATTACATGGAGTTGAAAGTTTGAGGATGTTGAACAGACCATACTTGACGGGCTCGTGAATCCATTACATGGAGTTGAAAGTAGATGTAATCCCAGTATGATGGGTGGGGTTTATTGGGTGGTGGACCGGCCGGGATTTGAACCCGGGACCTCCGCCGTGCGAGGGCGGCGCTCTTCCAGGCTGAGCTACCGGCCCATCCTTTAGTTGGTTGTATTCCCTGGTGGTTTTAACCTTTAGTTGGGGTGTGGTTTCCTCTTAGGGTATCTCCATTATAACTCCCTTTTCTGTAGCTTCTGATAGTCTCATCATTATTGTTTTGAATGCTTCTGCTAGCACTTTCCTGTTATCATAGTTTTTCACTATCTCTTCTAGTTTGCTTCTCTTAGCTTCTCCTAGTTTTAAGGCTATTTCTATCATGTTCTTTGTGGCTCTTCTAGCTTCATCTACTATTGTTATGTGTGCTGTTTGTGCTGTTCTACTGAAGGGGTTTAGGTCTATTGCCGCTACCATCTTCCCAGCTTTTCTTAGCGCTTGTGTTCTATCTCCATCCTCTATTGCTACTAAGATGAAGTCTGCTGTGTATATGCCGTCTCTACATACTATTCCTCTCGGGCTCTCCAAGCCCTCTATCTGTGCCTTTTCGCACCCAACTCCTAGGACGTTCTGTGCTCCCTCTCTTTCTAGGAGCCTAGCTATCTTAGCCACCCTCTCCTCAGTTCTATAGAATAGGTTTACCTCTACCAGGGCTCCTGTTAGCTTAGCTAGCTCCACTATCTCTCTAGCTGCTAGGGCGGCGTAGTTACCGTTAACCGATATTACAGGCTTCCTAGCTAGCAGCATACTAGCCACTGTAGTCTCCTCAGCTACTAGAGCGAAGGGGTGGCTACGCTCACCTAGTATGTAGTCGAAAGCCTCACCGCGACCATGGGCTATAAGGCCTTGAGGTACCACAATACCATCTATGAAAGCCTCTACAAGCTTCTCCCTAACAACTAGAGATTCATACCTAGGGTGGCTCCTAGGTATATCCCAGTGCACTCTAGGCCACCCAGAGCTCAGGCCCGCCCCTTGAGGGTTCCAGGTAGTAGATCTTATAACCTAGCTTCTGAAGATGGCCTAGGGAATCGCCCAGCCTATCACTCTCAACAACAGCAACTACAACACCCTTCTTACCATAAACCGTTACCAAGCCGGGGGTCTTCAAGAGATGCTCCTCCCCGCTCTCCCCAACAAGCCCTCTTAACACCCCATTATCCACGTTGAACTTCAACACTAGCTCCGAGAAAACGTTGAAGTCCATGGATTCTATAACCCTTTCTATTAGAGGTTCTGCCTTCTCATGCAACCCCATCTCAACATAGTATCTCAGCAGATCCCTGGTATGCTCTTGTTTAACCATTAAAGCTAGGATTGATAGACCTGGTGGCAGTTGCTTACAATCAACGAGCCCTACGCTAGGAGCTCCAGGCTTAATTCTAACAGCTAGCCCGACACCACATGATATAGCTAGGACATCCCCGAGCCCAGTGGATTCTATTATCTCAGCCTCATGGGCCACCTTTAAGGACTTAGTATATGTTAAACCCCTTAAGAACCCCATTGTTAAAGCTGATGCTATGGCTGTTGACGCGCTAACAGCGAAGCCAACACCGGGCGGGAGGGGGGTGTTAATCTCTAACCTTAAATCATAAAGTCCAAGGAGTTCTCCCACCCTTCTAACAGTAGATATGGTTACATCATCCAACCCCCCCTCGCCAGGGATGCAAACCCTAGCTCTCGGCTCTACTACCAATCCAACTCCCGTAGACCCTATCTCGCTTAAACCCCCTTTTCTGGTGTGGGGTTTGAATAAAGCTGTAATATGGTGGGGGGATGTCGAGCAGATCTTATGCCTCAAGGTTCACCCTCTCCTCAAGATCTTCAAAGCCTCATCTACCACCAGCCTTGCTAAGAGCTCCTTATGCATCGCACCTAGCACTCTATAACTACCATCACCATAGGCTATCAACGCCATGTTAGTCTCTGATGCAAAACCTGTCCCAGGGAAGCCTACGGGATTCGCTACGACTATGTCAGCCTTATACCTGTTAAGCTTCTCTAACGCCGCCTCCCTAAGCTTATCCACATCTAAAGTGTGCTCAGCTGCAAACGCAACTAGAACCCTAGGCTTCCTCCTAATACCCTCAAGCACTTTAGGTGTAGGCTTAAGATTTAAGATTAACTCAACCCCACTCTTAACCTTACCTTCATAACGCTCCCCTGGGGTGAAATCAACTGGTGCTGCCGCAGCCACTATGACATCGTACTCCTCCTCTGTAAGCTTAGACACTATATCCCTCATATCGCTGGTGGTCTCAACATTAAACCTCCTAACCATGTGAGGTGGCTGTAGGCTCATCGGGCCGTGTACCAGGTCGACACTAGCCCCCCTAGACCACGATTCTACAGCCACCTCAACACCCATCCTACCACTACTAGGGTTTGATATAAACCTAACTCTATCCAACCACTCCCTAGTGGGCCCTGCTGTAACTAAGACCCTCAACCCCCTCATATCCCTACCCCTACTTGTTACCGAAGCTGCAATCCTGGCAACAAGCTCGGGCTGAGGATACCTAGCAACTCCTTTCTCCACAACGGGAGGTATAATAGTGACACCCTGCTCTTCCAGCCTCTTAACAGCGAATTTATACTGTTCACTATCGTAAAGGCTTGAGTGCATAGCCGGCGCCACAATAACACTCTTACCATAACCTAGAGCGGAGACAGCTGCTAGAGCCACGGGGTTATCCACAATACCATATGCTATCTTAGCTACGGTCGATAGGGTAGCGGGGGCTACTAGGATTGAATCGGAGCTCCTAACAAGGCCTACGTGCTCCGTCTCCCCGGTTAGCTCGATTAAGGGTTTAAAGCCTGTAGCCCAGTGGAGTAGAATCTCTCCAACATACTTCCTAGCCTCATAGGTCATAACAGGGATTACCCTGGCTCCCCTCCGGATAAGCCACCTAGCAGTATCAACAGCCTTATATGCCGCTACACTCCCCGTAATACCTAGGATAACGGTTTTACCTTCAAGGTACCTGTTAACCTCTCCCACGATATCCTTTACCGGGTGATACTCGGGTAACCTCAATTTAGGGTAACCTCCTCAACACCCTATAGTTAGGTTGGAGGGGATATTTTTTAAACTCCCCCAAGCATATCTTGTGAAACCTTGGAGGCTTAGTGGTCTATGGCCGAGTTCACTGTTAGGAGGGCTAGGGAGAGCGATATACCGGAGGTTATGAGGATTAATATGGAGACTTTACCAGAGAACTACTGGTATGGTTTCTACAAACACCTCCTAGATAACTGGGGCGAGGCTTTCCTAGTAGCGGAGATTGAGGGTAAGCTCGTAGGATACGCTATGAGTAGAGTTGAGGAGCAGGCGGACCCAGTACTCCTTGGTTTAACAGTAGAGCTTGAAGAGGAGGGCAGTTTCTTAAAACGCATCGTATCTATGCTCAAAAGCCTTACAGAGCCTAGACCTGTAGGTCACCTCGTTTCAATAGCTGTTAGGGAGCAGTATAGGAGGATGGGTGTAGGATCAAGGTTGCTAGAGGGGACTATAAGGGCTATGATGGATGTTTACAAAACAGACTCCATATACCTTGAGGTTAGAATATCCAACATACCAGCTATAAGGCTCTACGAGAAGTACGGGTTCAGGAAAGCTAGGATAATCAAGGGATACTACTCTGATGGGGAGGACGCGTATGTCATGGTTAAAAGGTTAAAGTGAGCGTGTAACTGCTAAGATCGGAGTCGTCGGTTGAGACAGGTGTCTTCACAGGCAACCCCTCAGACCCGCGGACTCCCCATCACCTATAAGAGGTGGCCGTGGAGGCCTTTAACCTCTCAACCTCTCCAAGCGGTTTTAACGCCATTAGGGTGGTATACGCTAACACTACAGCTGAAACTAGTAGAGGTGCATGAAGTGCTAGAGCCTCATACAAGAACCCTCCTATATATGGTGCAGGTATACCAGCCACACTTCTAATAGCATTAGTAGTAGCATACGCCTCGCCCAGCCTCTCGTAAACCCTAGCTACGTACACGTTGTATGCTGGAATCCACGAGCCTATGCTAACGCCTATGAGGCTTATGGACATAACAGCCCCGGCTGTACCGGTGTAGTTGATAGTGGCAAGGGTTAGAGCTGAGAGCGCAGCACTAGCCTCTGATAAGGCGAGCATCCTACTAGCTCCGAGGACATCAGTTAGCCTACCCATTATGGGGGTGCATAGAGTTTCCAGGGCGTTGGACAACCCTATTAAGACTCCTATGGTCGCTTCATCATAACCTATCCTAACTAGGAAGGCGCTAAGCATGGGGAACCACATCATCCAAGCAGCTCTATCAAGGCCTACGAATACGTAGAGGAGAGCTAAACTCCTATCAGGCTTCAACAACCTTCTATAGGGGTCGAGGAGATTATACTTTGAATTATTCCTACCCGGGCTAACTCCAAGCTCCGTCGATGTAAGGTAAAACAAGGTGGATCCCGCTAGGGCTAGGAGAGCCAGTATTATGAAAGCCTCCCAGTAACCATAGTAGAGAGCTAGAGCCCCAGATAGGGGAGGCCCAACAGTCCTAGAAGCTGTAAACGCAGCACCAGTCACACCAACAACGCTACCCAGCCTCCCCCTATCCACAACCCTAGCTAGAAACGTCATCCTAGCAGGTTGGCCGAAGTAAAAGGATAGCATGAAGAGAGAATAGCTCACAGATAGAGAGAGCATGCTATCAGAGAAAGCAGGCAAAAATAGGGATACAGCCAACAAGAACCCGGTAGCAGCTGAGACAAGCCTACTACTATGAACCTCCAGGACGTAACCCATCGCGGGCGAGGCGAGAAACCCAACCACATTAGACAAAGCTATAACAAACCCTATATCACTCATGGAGTAACCATACCTCGCCATGTAAGCCGCAAATAACGCCATATAACCTCCAGTAGCTAAACCCCTAAACAGGTTAAACGCAGATAGGCTAACAACATTCCTATCCACCACGCAATCCCTCCCCAGACCAGCCTAGACTAAATCCTTATAGATCTTGTGTAGCATTCCAAGGTGGGCTGTTAAAGGGCTGTTCAGCTCTTACCACCACTCATACGACCCCTCCCCGCCTTAAAAGGCGCCCTTCAGGGCGGGGAGGGGTCATAGTGTTGGGTTCTAGGAGCTGTCCGTCAAAGTGTAAGGTTTGTTCTGCTCTCTTAAGGCGTATTGGTGGGTTCTCCAGGTGCTTCCCGCCTTCTCGCTATCCCCGGTTAGAATAACCTTCTCGGCAGCCTCTACTATCTTCTCAATAACCTCTATTTCCTCTCGTAGCTCTATGTTGTAGCCTAGGTTTTCCGCCTCCTCCTTTATCTTTATGAGGAGCGGTAGTTCGTTGAAGGCTATTCTCCTTACGAACTCTAAGTCGCCTCTAGACACTGCTCCTCGTGATTGTATTCTCTTGAAGGCCTCTAGTATCTCATAGGGTCTTAGCACATGGAATTGTAGTCTAAGTAGTCTTGCTCTAGGATCTCCTATTTCATTGTGGGAGCTCACACCGCATTCTCCTAGGGCGTTTTCAAGGGCTCTCCTATCGATGACGTGCCACCACCTCTGGGTTGTTGATCTATACGATGTCTCTATGACTCCTATCTCCTTTTCTAGTTTCAGGAGGAGCGGGACCGGGTTGTACTCTATACCCCAGCTTTTAAGTCTGCTTCTAAGACCCTTCACGCTAAAATCTCCCAGCTTTAGCCCACTCTCCGAGCTTAGCTCTTCGTATATAGCTTTAAGTAGAATACACGCTCTCTCGCCATACTCAGCTACAAACTCTCTAAGCTTACCTTCAACACCCAACCGCAGCCTACCGAGGGTATACTTAGGGTTTAAAAGTTAAAGTTAAACCGGGGTTTCAACCTAGTGGCGTCAGCTTCCACTGGGTGTAATGGGTTGAAGTACGCTATCTTAGCCGAACGTGTTAGTAAGAGGATCAAAGGCAGGGTTATCTTAGAAGAGGTCACCCTCAACGTCCCCGAGGGCGCTGTTTACGTGCTAGCAGGCCCTAACGGGTCTGGGAAGACCACTACGATAAGGATACTCCTAGGCTTGGTTAGGAGGGATACAGGTAGGGTTGAGATTCTAGGGCGTGATCCAGAGGTGGCCGGTGGGGAGATTAGGGCTTACATAGGCTACCTACCTGAAGATGCTCAACCATATGAGAGGCTTACAGGCTTGGAGCACATCCTCTTCTACGCTAGACTCTACGCTAGGAGCTCTAACATAGAGGATATTGTATCGAGAGCTGTGAATATCTCAGGTCTCGAGCTCCGCGATCTAAACTCTAGGGCTGGGGCTTATAGTAGGGGTATGAAGAGGAGGCTTCTACTATCGCTAACGCTTATGCACAACCCGAGGGTGGCCGTCTTAGACGAGCCCCTATCGGGCCTGGACGTGGTATCATCGTATAGGGTTAAGAAGATCATAAAGTCTATGGCTGGCGGTGGGACCACATTCCTTATAACAACACATGATATGAGGGATGCCGAGGAGCTAGCAGATGTTGTAGGTTTAATGGTTAACGGTAGGCTAGTAGCCGAGGGTAGCCCCAGGGAGCTCATGGAGTCCACGGGGGCGGAGAGCCTTGAGGAGGCTTATGTTAGACTTGTTGGTGAGAGAGTTTAGAGTAGTCCTGTGGAAGGAGCTCTTAGACCTGTCTAGAGACTATAGAACCATTATAGCGGTGGTAGTATTACCACTCGTATCCCTTCCTAGCCTAGCACTACTAGCGGGGTTCCTGGCAGCATCTCAGTCGGTCTCTGTAGCGGTTATCATCGAAGACGAGAAGGCGTTCGACATAGCCGAGAGGCTCTCGAAAATGGTTGAGGAGAGAGCGGGGAGGCTGGGGGTTCATGTTAATGTGACCGTGACTAAAGGGTCTGAAGTTACACAGGCTGATGTAAGGATAACGATACCACGTGGTTTCCACGGCAACTTAACAAGACTTGATGGGCAGGCTGTGGTGGTTATAAGTAAGCTTGTAGGCTCTCCGGCAAGCGATATAGTGTACAGGGCTGTCCTCGAAGCATTATATGATATAAGCGTTGACGTGGTTAACGAGAGGATTGGAAGGCTAGCTAGCATAGCTAACTTAACCGTTAACCCTAACTCGTTGAGAAACCCTATACTAGTCTCCACCGGCTACCACCTAGCTGGAGGGGCTCCGGCAGAAGAGGTTCAAGCTGAGGTGGCAGCGACAGCTAAGATCCTACAGTTCTCCCTCTTCTTCGTAGCATACCCAGCTATAGTCTTCATGTCAGATGCTATTGTGGGCGAGAGGGAGAGGAGGACTATTGAGAAGCTACTTGTAGCCCCCATTAGTAGAGGGGGGATCCTAGCCGGTAAGATGGTGGCAGCGACAATCCTAGGCCTTCTAGCCGCTCTAGCTGATAGTATCGCACTCCTAGCATTCTTCTACCTAGCACTTGGAGCCCTTAAGATATCGTTAACAGTAGCCCTAGCGTGGACCCTCTCCTCCCTCATGACAATAACGGTGACGGTGGCTATAGCCACGATAATAGCTTCTAGGAGCGAGACCGTTAGATCAGCGCAGGTCATGTCCTCCATAGTGGTGATGATAGCTATGGCCATCTACTTCTCAGCCTTAATAGTAGATCTTACAAAGCTACCCTCCTGGATCTCCCTAGCCCTCCAGCTAATCCCCTTCACCCACTCAGCACTCGTAGTACAGTGGGCTTCTCTAGGCGATCTAAACGGTATCCTAAGACACCTAGCAATCCTAGCCTTATACCAGCTAGCTCTATCCTACATATCAATTAGAACTTTCAACTCTGAAAGACTAATACTCATAAGATAAGCTTTCTACAAACGAGAGCACCACCATTTCTCGGTGGATAGTAGCTCTCCTCCTTTAAAAGACACTCCACCACCCAGACTCTCAACCGCTAGCAAGGCCCAGACCACCCTATTGAAGCCGTTCGCCCCGCTACCCGTGGGGTACATCCACTCCCCTTACATGATTTGGGCCTGGAATACTCGTCGACCTCAAGACTTCATCGTTAAACATAGCTACACTCTATGTGTGGTGAGGTTTTGAGCTGTAGCCCCTCGCGAGGGGTTTAATGGCGTGCTCTCCCCGCTCTACCTCTCGCCTGCTTCAATGTTATAATATCTGCAATCTCCTTAGCCAACGTTCTAGCAGCCTCCCTCTCTCCGTTCTCAGCGTAGGCACTGTACACTTTGAACCAGTCCACGTTTAGGACTACATAGGTTATGGCTACGGCCGGCACAACCGTCACCAGGGTTAAGGCTGTTACTTTAGCTAGCGTAAGCTCTCCCATCCTCGGCACGGTGGCCTCTATAAGCCATTTAGCAGGTGTCCCCATGAGGAACACCATGGCCGCCATAGCTGTCTTACCCGCTATAACGGATATAAGGAATATGGGGGTGCTGAAGCCAGCCACCCCAAGGGGTATGTATAGTAGGTCGTCGGGTAGCGGTAGTGCTGCGAAGAGGAATACTGTTAAAGCTAAACCACCCTTCCTAGCCCTTAGAAGTGTTAAAGCCTCCCTCCTCCTCCTCACAGCACCAATCCTGGATCCAAGGGATTTAGATAGGAGGAATAATGCAAACTTACCCAACCCAGCCCCAACTCCAACGGAAGCTACAGCCACCAGAGACTCTGTGAAACCCCTTACTATCACAGCGTAGGAGGCGAGAAGTGATAGGTATACAGCAGGGAATCCAGGCACTAAGTTGGATATGAAAGCCAACACCCCTAACCCTAAAGGCCCATAATTTCTAAGCTCCTCAACAACATAGACTAACGTATCACCACTCAAAACAACCCTCCCAACTCCAGAGAACTAGTATAGATCCGAGACTTAAAGGATTTAACCACCCTAGAAGACACCAAGCTAAAACGGGCTATGAGGAGGCTCGAAAGGGCGGAGAAGGTGAAGTGCCTGCGCAGGCCCGAGCCCGCAACAAACTAGAATAGGCTCCCCCAACATACACTATAAAGGCCCGCGGCACCCCCGGCGGCGGTGCGGAGGCAACACCGGGTAACCCCGGTAAAAGTGAATGAACCTCCAGCCTCCTGCCGCGGGCACAATAAAAGACCACAAACACCTAGCAGAAAAGGTTTTAAACCCCGGCTAACCTAACTAAATAGATGGCTCCGCCCGCCCTCAACAAAAAGAGAGCGGGCGGCCAAACCAATGGGGGCTTGAGGAAACCCAGCCCTAAGCTGGGCCCCCTCAAGCCCGACAAAAGCTAGAGGAGCGACCACAAGAACACCCCACACAACCAACCCCAAAGCCCGCCCCACAGCGGCCTGCGGCCGCGACTCCGGTTGATCCTGCCGGACCCGACCGCTATCGGGGTAGGGCTAAGCCATGGAAGTCGAACGCCCCGCCGCTGCGGGGCGTGGCGCACGGCTGAGTAACACGTGGCTAACCTACCCTCGGGAGGGGGATAACCTCTCGGGAAACTGGGGCTAATCCCCCATAGGCGGGGAGGCCTGGAAAGGTTCCCCGCCAAAAGGGGGCGCAGGGGGCCATCGCCTGCGCTCCGCCCGAGGATGGGGCTGCGGCCTATCAGGTAGTTGGCGGGGTAACGGCCCGCCAAGCCGAAGACGGGTAGGGGCCGTGAGAGCGGGAGCCCCCAGATGGGCACTGAGACAAGGGCCCAGGCCCTACGGGGCGCACCAGGCGCGAAAACTCCGCAATGCGGGAAACCGTGACGGGGCTACCCCGAGTGCCCCCCTTGTGGGGGCTTTTCCCCGCTGTAAGAAGGCGGGGGAATAAGCGGGGGGCAAGTCTGGTGTCAGCCGCCGCGGTAATACCAGCCCCGCGAGACCGGGGCCCTAAACAAGCCCCGGCGCGACTGGTCGGGGTGATTATTGGGCCTAAAGCGGCCGTAGCCGGCCCGGTAAGTCCCCCCTGAAAGTCTCGGGCTCAACCCGAGAAGCGGGGGGATACTGCCGGGCTAGGGGGCGGGAGAGGCCGAGGGTACTCCCGGGGTAGGGGCGAAATCCTATAATCCCGGGAGGACCACCAGTGGCGAAGGCGCTCGGCTGGAACGCGCCCGACGGTGAGGGCCGAAAGCCGGGGGAGCGAACCGGATTAGATACCCGGGTAGGCACATGCCGCGGATGATTTCTCGGAATAGCTGGTTTGAGGGCTCGACCCTCAGCGGGCCGACCCACGGTAGCCGAAGTGAGCTGGAACGCTCCGCCGTAGAGGGTGATAGACTGGGGCGACGCGGTTAACTTATTGAATCCATTCAATGGAATTGAAAGTAAGTTTACTGGAATAATTCCCAAGGATATTCCCGCGGCAGTGCCCCGGAGAGTCCCGGCTGTAAACGATGCGGGCTAGGTGTTGGGCGGGCGAGAGAGCCCGCCCAGTGCCGCAGGGAAGCCGTTAAGCCCGCCGCCTGGGGAGTACGGCCGCAAACCCGGTTAGGGCTTAGAGCCCTACCGGGGCGGAAGGCTGAAACTTAAAGGAAAGGGAGGCTGGAAGCTGGGTGCAAAGGCTTAAATAGCTCTTTTAGGCTTCTAAGTTCCATCTTTACTCTCTTCATCTGTCTACCCAGCTTCCACTTCCCCCTGAATTGGCGGGGGAGCACACAAGGGGTGGAGCCTGCGGCTTAATTGGAGTCAACGCCGGGAATCTTACCGGGGGCGACAGCAGGATGACGGCCAGGCTAAAGGCCTTGCCCGACGCGCTGAGGGGAGGTGCATGGCCGTCGCCAGACACAGTCATGGCTCCCGTAGTGTTTTCAAAGCTCGCGTCATAAAGGTTACTTTTAATAGAATCCATTCGATGGAATTGAAAGATGGAATTGGAAGATGGAATTGAAGGTGATAAGATTATGGGAGCCATGATGTGGGCGAGCTCGTGCCGTGAGGTGTCCTGTTAAGTCAGGCAACGAGCGAGACCCCTGCCCCTAGTTGCTACCCCGGGGGCGACCCTGGGGGCACACTAGGGGGACTGCCGCCGCTAAGGCGGAGGAAGGAGGGGGCCACGGCAGGTCAGCATGCCCCTAATCCCCCGGGCTGCACGCGGGCTACAATGGCGGGGACAGCGGGTGCCGACCCCGAGAGGGGGAGGCAATCCCTTAAACCCCGCCGCAGTTGGGATCGAGGGCTGAAACTCGCCCTCGTGAACGTGGAATCCCTAGTAACCGCGCGTCAACATCGCGCGGTGAATACGTCCCTGCTCCTTGCACACACTGCCCGTCGCTCCACCCGAGGGAGGCCTGGGTGAGGCCTCTGCCGCCGGGCGGGGGACGAACCTAGGCCTCCTGAGGGGGGAGAAGTCGTAACAAGGTAGCCGTAGGGGAACCTGCGGCTGGATCACCTCCTGGTTGTTCTGCGGGCTTTGGGGTTGGTGTGGCTTGGTGTTCTTGTGGTCGCTCCTCTAGCTCCATGCAACCTGGGAGGCAGCCTCCCAGGTGAAGGGCGTAACAGGGGTTGCACATCCCTGGATGAGCGCCACCCCAGGAGACCCTGCGTGCCTAGAACACGCTAGGGCGCACCTGGAGCCGGGTGTATACATGGTTCCGGGCCCAGCCAGCTAAGACCTCGCCCCCTGGGGCCTGCGGCAACGTCGCCGCCCGGTGGATGCCTCGGCTCGGGCGCCGAGGAAGGGCGTGGCAAGCTGCGATAAGCCCGGGGTAGGCGCAGGCGGCCGTCGAACCCGGGATCCCCGAATGGGACTTCCTACCGCGGGGATAACCCGCGGTGCCCCGTAAGGGGCGGGAACCCCCCGAACGGAAGCATCTTAGTAGGGGGAGGAGAAGAAACCAAAATGGGATCCCCTGAGTAGGGGCGACCGAAAGGGGGAGAGCCTAAACCAATTCCCCACGGGACAACCGTGGGGAGATGAGGGGTTAAGGCTCCACGACTGAGGGCTCGACCCTCAGCGGGCCGACCCACGGTAGCCGAAGTGAGCTGGAACGCTCCGCCGTAGAGGGTGATAGACTGGGGCGACGCGGTTAACTTATTGAATCCATTCAATGGAATTGAAAGAATTTATGCTTTTATTACCGCGTCCCCCAGGTCAAACCCCGTAGGCGAAACCGTGGGGGCTCGTGTCGTGGAGCAGAGTACCACGGCTTGGTTTTGCCGTGGGAAGTTGGGGGGAACCGACCTCCAAGGCTAAATACGTCCCGAGACCGATAGCGAACTGAGTACCGTGAGGGAAAGGTGAAAAGAACCCCAGGTCGGGGGGTGAAAAGAGCCTGAAACCGGGCGGCTACACAGGGTGCGGCCCTTAAGGGATGAAGGCCTCGAAGGAAACCCGGGTGACCGGGGAGTACGAGAGGTCCTAACCGGGGTCGCACCTTCCGTCTTGAAACACGGGCCGGGGAGTGCACGGCCGTGGCGAGCCTAAGGGGTTCAACCCCGAAGGCGTAGGGAAACCGACAAGCCCGCAGCCGCTTTCAAGCGGCGAGGGGCGGGGTCCGAATAGGGCCCGGAGTCACGACCGTGCGACCAGAAACCGGGCGATCTAGGCGGGGGCAGGGCGAAGCCGGGGGAAACCCCGGTGGAGGCCCGCAAGGGTTCTGACGTGCAAATCGTTCCCATGACCTCCGCCTAGGGGTGAAAGGCCAATCTAGCCCGGTGATAGCTGGTTCCCGCCGAAGTGGCTCGCAGGCCAGCCCCGCCGGAGGTGGGCTGTGGGGTAGAGCTACTGATTGGACGTGCAGGGGGCGGAAGCCCCCGGCGTCCAGTCAAACTCCGAACCTGCAGCCACCTTAGATGGCGGGAGTGGGGCTCCCCGGGGTAAGCCTGGGGGCCGAGAGGGGAACAACCCAGACCGGGGTTAAGGCCCCAAAGTGCCGGTTAAGTGCCAAGCTGAAAGGGCGTCCCCCGCCTAAGACAGCGGGGAGGTGGGCCTAACAGCAGCCATCCTCTAAGGAGTGCGTAACAGCTCACCCGCCGAGGCGGGGGGCCCCGAAGATTGGTCGGGGCTTAAACCGGCCGCCGAGACCCCGGACCCCACCTCCCATGGAGGTGGGTGTGGTAGGCGGGCGTCGGGATGGCGTAGAAGCCGGGCCGTGAGGTCCGGTGGAGCCGTCCCGAGTGCGGATCCCGGCGGTAGTAACAGCGAAGCGGGGTGAGAATCCCCGCCGCCGGAAAGGGCTAGGGTTTCCCGGCAATGGTCGTCAGCCGGGAGTTAGCCGGTCCTAACCGGGACCGTAACTCGGATCCCGGGAAAGGGAAACAGGTTAATATTCCTGTGCCGCGGGGGTACGCTTCGCGGTAACGCAAAGCCCAGCCTCCGACGCCTCGGGGTAGGCGGACCAGGGGCCCCCATGCGGGGGCGACCTGGCTAACCACCCTAAGGCCCTGGAGTGCCGTAATGGCGAGAAGGGGCTGAAGGGGGGAATGGCCCGCGTATGCGGGTTCCGCCGACCCCCGGGGCCCATGAAAAGGGGGCTGGGAAGGATCCCCCGCGCCCGTACCGAGAACCGACACAGGTGCCCCTGGGTGAACAGCCCAAGGCGTCTGGGGGCTAACCCGGGCCAGGAGGGAAGGGCGGGTTTTATAATTCTAACAAGTCTGCCCTCCCTCCCCCGTAAGGGAACTCGGCAAATTGGCCCCGTACGTTCGCAAGAAGGGGTGCCTGCGGTTCTAGGGTCACCCCTGGGACCGCAGGTCGCAGTGACTAGGGGGACCTGACTGTTTAACAAAAACATAGCTCCCCGCAAGCCCGAAAGGGTTTGTACGGGGGGTGAGCTCTGGCCACTGGCGGTCCGTGAAACCGGGGTTCAACCCGGCGAAGCGCCGCTGAAGGCCGGGAGTAACCCTGACTCTCTTAAGGTAGCCAAATGCCTTGCCGGGTATGGTGGGTGTCCCGCGGTCGGCATTATGGAGGATATTGGGTACTTAATTGGCGCTCTTGAGTAGACACGGGACCCCACCCCCGAAAGTTCCGGCGCGCATGAACGAGTTAACGAGGTCCCCACTGTCCCGGCCCGGGGCCCCGTGAACCCCCTGAGTGGGTGCACAGTCCCACAACCCCCCGCAGGGAGAGAAGACCCCGTGGAGCTTTACCGCAGCCCGGCGCTGGCTCCTGGGTGGGGGTGCGTAGCGTAGGTGGGAGCCTGTGAAGGGCCCTCTCCGGGGGGCCTGGAGGCGTCAATGAAACACCACCCACTCCCGCCTGGGAGCCTAACCCCTCCCTCGTGGAGGGGGACAGCGTCGGGTGGGCGGTTCGGCTGGGGCGGCACGCCCGCGAAAAGATAACACGGGCGCCCAAAGGTGGGCTCAGGCGGGTCAGAAATCCGCCGTAGAGTGCAAGGGCAAAAGCCCGCCTGACCGGACCCTTGAACGCAAGGGGTCCGGCCGGGAAACCGAGGCCTAGCGCACGCTCGTGCCCCCCTCGGTGGGGGCCGGGCACGACAGAAAAGTTACCCCGGGGATAACAGCGTCGTCGCGGGCGAGAGCCCCCATCGACCCCGCGGTTTGCGACATCGATGTCGGCTCTTCCCATCCTAGGGGTGCAGCAGCCCCTAAGGGTAGGGCTGCCCGCCCGTTAAAGGGGAACGTGAGCTGGGTTCAGACGTTGGCGAGGCGGGGGTGATTAATGCGTTTGCACTCCATGTTTACTAGTGCGCCATAGTACCTCAGCTTGTAAGATTATTCTATAAATGCCTGCTCTCATCAATGCATTATAAACTTGGAATTAAACCCCGCCTCCCAACGGAACAAACCGTCGTGAGACAGGTCGGTCTCTACCCGCGGGGGGTGTTGGCCGCCTGAGGGGAACGTGCCCTTAGTACGAGAGGAACGGGGCGCGGCGGCCTCTAGTGTACCGGTTGTCCTGGCGGCATAGCCGGGTAGCCACGCCGTAGGGGGTAACCGCTGAAAGCATCTAAGCGGGAACCCCTCCCCGAAAAGAGGCGGCCGTCCGCTCTCTCCCGGGGTTACTCGGGGAGGGCGGCGAGGGCTCCCGTAGAAGACGGGGTTGATGGGGTGGGGGTGTGAGCCCCGAGGGTTTCCCCCGAGGGGTTCAGCCTACCGCTCCCAATCGCCCGAGGCTGTGGGCTGCCTGGGGGCGGGTTGCGGGTTTATGTTTGCCCGCGCCCCTTGTGGGGGTCTTAGCTGGCTGGTGTGCTCTAGCGTGTGGGTGTAACGGGGGTTTCCTTTCTTCTCCTGGGGTGGCGCTCCTATCTCTTCTTATAGGTTTTGTTTCTACTGTTCTGGTGGAGGGTGTTTTGCGTGTTTGGTTTAATCGCTTTGGTTGCCTACAGGTTTTATCTTGCTCTTCCCGGTTTTATTAAACTTTTTCTTGTCTCGCTCCTCCTTGGCGTTATTGTGTTTCGTGGTAGTGGTTTTGTTGGTTGTAGGTCTCGTTGGGGTTTCCTTGTGTTTCCTTTAGGTTATGCTTCTGTTTTTAAGGTTTTTGTTTTCAGAGCTTACAGTATCCTTAGTGGTTTCCTCGGCGGTTCTCGTTTTCTAGATGTTGGTGCTGGTGTTGGTGATAGCTGTTTATATGCTTTAAGGCTTGGTGCTTCTAGGGTTGTCGCTGTGGAGCCCGATCCTGTTATGGCTAGGCTTCTTAGGTTTAATCTTTTGGTTAACGGTTTTAGGGGGTTTAGTGTTGTTGAGGCTTGTGCTGGCGGCCTCTGCGCCTTCGTTGACTGGGCGCGTGGTAGGGTTTGGAGGTTTAGGGGTTCAGCTGTTAGATGGGAGTATCTCCTACAGCAGGGGTTCGATGTTGTCAAGGTTGATTGTGAGGGTTGCGAGTGGACACTTGAAGGGAGACATATATCGATGGCCCCTGTGTGGCTTATAGAGGTTACAGGTTCTCTTGAAAGATTCCTGTTGAGGGTACCCTCAGAGTATAAAGTTGGAGTTGTATCCAGGGGTTTAGACTCCGATTCGCTGAGGCCGACGTACCTAGTCTTAGTTTACAATAGGAGGCTTCGCCACCTCGAATCTAAGGGTTATAGGTGGGGTTCTATGTGGATTCAAGGGCTTCAGCGAAGCTCCTTAAGGAGAGCTCTGGGCTCTTAGACTTCATTATAGCACTTGCAACTAGAACGCCTGAGGCTCCAAGCTCTACAGCTCTAATAGCGTCTAAAGCCTCTGATATACCCGCTCCAGCTAGTATTGGTACATTAGAGATCCTCCTTACAGCTTCCACGGAACGTGTTATAATCTCAGGCTTAGCTCTAGACACTGGGATCCCCGATCCTATTAGCTCAGGCGGCTCTACAGCCACCATAGTGGGGTCTAGGAGTGCAACGGCTGCAGCCTCCTCAGGTGTATCAGCGCAGGCTAAAACCTCTAAGCCTAGAAGTTTAGCTCTACTAGTTATCAACGCTAGATCCCTGTATGTAACCTTGTGCTCGCTATGGTTTATAATAGTGCCTCTAACACCCTCAACCCTAAGAGCGTCCAGGGGGGTGAACCCAGTGTAGGCTCCGAAACCCACCGGGTCAACGTGTTGCAGGTAGACGTCATCGTAGACCGCGAGGACCCTCGATGCTACGAGAGCTGGGACGGCTAGAATAACTCTGACCTTCGAGAGCCTGGATGAAAGCTTTGAAGCCTCTAAAGCAAGCTCTAAGGCTCTAGCTCCGAACGCTGTATCATAGGCTTTAAAGTTAACCACCAGAAGTCTTCTCACCAAAACCACCCCTAACCCTATACGCTACCCTTGGAGCTAGAACTGCTAGAAAGCCTGCCAGCATCATGAGGGTTAAAGAGGCTACCGGAGCTTCACCCTTAACCATTAAAGCTGGAACCCCCAGGGCTAGGGCAACAATACTACCAATAACTCCGAAAGCCCAGCCAGGCTTGTATACAAGGTTAAACCTTGAGCCTACAAGCTCTCCCAACACCACACCTAGAAGGACGGAGGGGGGCTCGAACCGACCGAAACCTACGGAGTATAAGGCTAATCCCAGGACGCCTATAGCTAGAGCTAGGGCAACTAGGCCTCTAAAACTAAGAACCCTCACAGCTACATAGGAGAGGGAGGCTACGACTACGCCAACCACAACTCCCCCAGCAACATCCCTAGGGTAGTGGACTCCCAGTATAAGCTTGCTAACCGAGACTGCCACCACCATCACGGCTGTAAACGCTATAAGTGGAGCTATGGGCTTATAGAGGGATAGGTAGCCCCAGAAGGCCGAGGAGCCGGTGGAGTGACCGCTAGGAAACCCGTAGCCCTCCTCTCTAACAATCCATTGATGCTCAGGAGGCCTGGGGAGCTTGAATACATCCTTGAGAACCCCGGTTACTGTGGTAGCTGTGAGTAGGGCTAGGGCGAGCCCCAGAGCTTCAATCCTGGGAAGCGCATGATATGCTATGGGTAGGAAGACCATGTAGAACTCTGTGGAGCCAAGGTTTGAAACTAAGATCCAGAAACCGTGAACAGGGTATAGGTAGAATAACGTTGATCCAAGAGCTAGTAGCAAGGCTAGGGATAGTAGTGTAACGTTAAACCACTTCAACCCACTCACCAAGCCTAAAGTGTGTATCTAGTTAGAGTTTAAAGGTGTTCTACGCTCTCAAAGCCAGCCCGGAAACCTGGACGTCGACAACCCCCTTAATACCCCTCAAATCCCTGAGTATCTTAGAGAGTAGAGGCCACTGGGTTTCCAGGATAGCCACGTTGATGCAAAGTCCATCCCCTAGAAGTTGGTGGTAGAAGGCCCTCACAACAGGCTGGTACTCGTGTATAACCTCTAAAATCCTCCTATCGGAACCAGGATAGACGCTATGATCGCTTAAGATGGTTATAACGAATATCCTGTGCATCTCACCCTTCATAGACTCAAGTTGATCCAGCATCCTCCTAACAGCCTCTCTAAAGAACTCAGATCTACCTGTAAACCCTAGGGACTCCGCTATTTCATCAACTCTCCTAAGCAAGCTATCGGGGATCGATATACTAATAACACCCAATCCTGTCACCGATATATTATAGTGTAGAAACCAGCTTAATAAATTCATATTATTAACTCTCATGGTGAGTTAACATTTAGGCTTATTAGGTCGGATTTGAGGTGTAGGCTAGGGCGTCGCGTCGTGTCAGACCTAGAGCCTGTAGGGGTTAAGCTGAGAGAGGCCATTAGACCTTTTGCTGGCCTACTACTACCATCGATAGTCGGCCTTTTAAGCTACTACTATAAGTTACCGTGGGTAGCCCCTTATGCTATGCTAACTTTGACCGTAGCCTACTTTACCATAGAACTATTGGAGGGCTTAGTTGAATATAGGAGGGTTAAGCCTGAACCCGTTATCATGGGCCTTACCGGCTTCACCCTGTTAATACACAGCCTGCTATTGGAGGGGTTTCTAGTTATGCTACTCTACTCAATAGCAGAGCTTCTTGAAGTCGGGTCGGAGGCTCTAGCTGCTAGGCGTCTTCAAAGTTTATCTAAGCTTGTCCCGGCAAGGGCCCTAGTTGATAGAGGCGGGTTTGTCGAGGTTAACGTTGATAGCTTGAGGCCTGGTGATGTAATCTTAGTTAGGATGGGTGAGGGTGTTCCTGTCGACGGCACCCTACTGGATGATGGTTTATTCGACACCTCCTACCTGACCGGTGAGCCCACGCCTCTTAACATTAGGTCTGGGAGCCTGGTGTACTCAGGGTTTATCAATGTAGGTAACCCTGTTAGAGTTAAGGTTTTGAGGGAAGCTGGGGAGTCGAGGTTTCAGAGGATTGTAAGGCTGGCTATGGAGGCTCTTGAGGAGAAGAGCTATGTTGAGGATATAGTTGAAAGGCTACTATGGCTATGGCTTCCCCTGGTGATCGTATCTTTTATAGTAGCGTACATCATACTAGGTCCTCTTAGAGCTCCTTCGATTCTAATCGTATCGTGCCCCTCAGGGCTGATAATAACGTCAGCTGTGAATACAGCCTATAGTATTGCTAGTTTAGCTAGAACTGGGGTCGTCGTTAGAGGGTCTAGGGCCTTAGAAGGTTTACTTAACGTGGACACCATAGTGTTGGATAAGACAGGGACTATAACGCTTGGCTCTCTAAAGGTATCAGCCGTTAAGCCGCCTGCAGGCGTTGATGAGGAGACATTCAAGGCGATCGCGGCCACTATAGCCTCTGTAAGCCTCCACCCGGTATCTAGGGTTCTAAGCGGTCTAACCGGATCAAGACTTGAAATCCACGATATAATAGAACACCCGGGGCTCGGGGTAGAGGCGTTAGTCGGGGGGAGAAGGGTTCTCCTAGGCGGGCCCGGTATAGCTAGACTTGGAGACTCTCGTGTTGTAGGCGGTTGTAGCGAGGATAAAATGACTGTTTGGATTCTCATAGACGGATCCCCAGGCTACATCTGCCTCGATGAGGTTGTAAGAGGGGATATAGTTGATATGATTAGGGAGTTGAAAGGGTTTGAAGTTGTGATAGCTAGTGGTGATAGAGAACCTAGAGTTGCTGGGATCGCTGAGAAACTTGGTGTAAGGAAGTACTATGCTGAGATGAAACCAGAGGATAAGCTTAAACTAATAGAGATGCTTAAGACTCGGGGGGCTAAGGTTGCATTCGTAGGAGACGGGGTTAACGATGTAGCCGCCATAGCCAAAGCCGATGTAGGGATTGCAGTAGGCTCTATAGATGTAGTGGCTAACGTGGGGGATATAATCCTAGGTGAAAACCCAGGTAAGCTTGTTGAGGTTCTTAGAGAAGCGAGGAGACACGCTAAAGCTCTAAAACTATCCCTAACCCTTGTAGCTTTAATCAAGCTAGCAGCACTTATAGGAGGACTCACGGGGATCGCACCACTACCACTAGTAGTCCTCCTAGGAGATGACGGTGCAACACTAGCTGGGATCGCAACAGTAATAACCTCATAGAACCTTACAACGATATGAAATATAAAGATGGAGCTAGGAAAAGACTACAAGGGCCCGTAGCTCAGCCAGGACTAGAGCGCCGGCCTTCGGAGCCGGAGGTCCCGGGTTCAAATCCCGGCGGGCCCGCCACCCGATAGATCCCACCAATCGTAGCCCACACGAGGTTTTAACCAACGACGTTATTTGTGGAGGTAACCTGGTTTTATAACCTACAAGGGTCATCCTGGTGTTTTAAGCTTTCTCTCTAACTCCTCATCCTTTAGCTTCTCCAGCTTACTCTTCACCTCTAAGGCTTTCAATAGTGCTTCTCTAACCCTCGGATCTGCCCATAGCTCTTTATCCCTCATGAGTGCCTCGTTTAGCCACCTATCCCTGATCTCAAACCACCTCTTTCCAAGCTTTTTGACTGCTTCAGCATTCCATACCGCGTGTTCTAGTAGTGATATAAGGTTTCTCCTCCTCTCATCTTCGATGGCTTTCATCAATTCACCCCCCACTCCCGGCCACCTCTAGCATGCTGATATCAACTCCTAGAGTTGATAACCATTTATGGAGCTCCTGGTGGTTTAGAGCTTGTCTAAACAGGGTGTAGAGGAACACGGCGTCTCCAAGATCCTTATCACTCCCTAGGTATAGCTTGTATGCTATCTGTAGCTCTAATGGTGCAATTTTGATCAAATGCTTCTTGTTAACTATAACGGTTAAACTGTTATCAATACCATAGTATTGTAGTGGGCTCCTAGCTGTCTTAAACCATATATTTGGTAGGATAAGGTCACCGTAGGTGAACCTAATGCTAAACCCTCGTTCTAAGTAACCTTCATAGACCTTCCTAATGGAGCTCTCAGAACCTATATCACCTTGCATAAGCTTAAAACCCCTATCTCTTAATAGTAAACAGAATTTGAGGAATTCATCTTCAGCTAGAGGGTAGGTTATAAAGTCTATATCATCACTCCTCCTAGCCCTCCCAAAGAGTATGGCTACATACCCTGCAATAACACTATATCTGATGCCTAGCTCGTTGAGAGTTTCAGCAAATAACATAGCTATCCTATCATCCTCCGATAGATAGTTCTTTTCAAGGAATATCGTCCCTCTATCTACGTCGAAGGTGATAGCATCGCTTATCACAAACACCATCATCTCCTAACCCCACCCCTCCACTATTACCCCCTAGATCTCATAATACTTACTCTAGCAATCTAATGCTTTAGAAGTCTCTGGGATCCTAGTGGGAATTGACAGTCTATCTCTAGGGGTCCAATGTTTTGTTTAACCGTTCTTATTGGGATATGTATTTGGTTGCATGTTCCTCCAAGTCTACTGTCTTCCTTCATATGCGTATTTTAACCTTGTCTCATACGTATATAGTCCATGTGGTGTTAGGAGTTGTCTGGGAGGACTACCACTATTAGTGTTATCAAGGCTGATATTGGTAGCCTGGCTGGCCATCATAGGGTTCACCCGGATACAATTTTAGCTGCTAGCCGTGTTCTCGCTGAGGCTAGGAGGAATGGTGTTATTAAGAGTTTCTATGTTACTAATGCTGGTGATGACCTCCAGCTTATAATGGCTCATTTTAAGGGTGTTGATAGCCCTGAGGTTCACGAGGTTGCATGGAATGCCTTTAGGGAGGCTACTAAGGTTTCCAAAGAGCTAGGCTTGTATGCAGCAGGCCAGGATCTCTTGAGCGATGCTTTCAGCGGTAACGTTAGAGGTTTAGGGCCTGGTGTTGCTGAGATGGAGTTTGTTGAAAGACCCTCGGAGCCCATAGTAGTTTTTATGGCTGATAAGACGGAGCCTGGAGCGTTTAATCTACCGCTTTTCAGGATATTCGCTGATCCCTTCACCACAGCGGGCCTAGTTATAGATCCTAGGCTTCACAATGGCTTCACATTCGAAGTCCTAGATGTCTATGAGGGTAAGGCTGTGGAGCTCAACGCGCCAGACGAGATGTACGATATCCTAGCTCTCATAGGAACTCCCGGCCGCTATGTTATAAAAAGAGTTTACAGGAGACCCGATAGGGAGATAGGAGCCGTTGTCAGCAGCGAGAGGCTAAGCTTGATAGCTGGAAGGTATGTTGGTAAGGACGACCCAGTTATGATTGTTAGAGCTCAAAGCGGCTTCCCAGCCGTAGGGGAGATCCTAGAGGCTTTCAGCTTCCCACACCTAGTAGCTGGGTGGATGCGTGGAAGCCACCACGGCCCCCTAATGCCCGTAGGCCTAAGGGACTCTAAGGTAACGAGATTCGACGGCCCCCCAAGGGTTGTAGCGCTAGGATTCCAGGTTAAGAATGGGGAGCTCATAGGGCCTGCCGATCTCTTCGACGACCCTGCTTTCGACGAGACCAGGAGGCTAGCTCAGATCATAGCCGATTACATGAGAAGACATGGACCATTCATGCCTCACAGGCTGGGTCCTGAGGAGATGGAGTATACAACGTTACCGGAGGTTCTAAGAAAGCTCGCCTCCAGGTTTAAACCTGTAGAGTTAGGCTATAAACCCATAGTTAAGAGAAGCGAGGAGCTGACAGGAGCTCAGCATGATTAAAATGAGGAGGGCTACCAGTAGAACTCACCCTTAGCTTTCTGCATTCTATCAAGGTAACTTCCCTCCTTGTTAACCCTAGGCCTCCCACTTTCAGAATCCCTTCTCATAGTGATGCCTAGGTTTGCTAGTAACATGTTCATCCCCATCTTAACAGTCATAGGGCTTGAGGCGGATCCGCGGAGCCCAGGCTCTCCCTGGAACACTATTATTGAGTCTGATATGAAGTCGGCTATCATGATATCATGTTCTACCACGAATACCACGACCTCTCGGGTTTCAGCAATCCTCCTAACTATCCTAGCTACGTTCAACCTCTCCTCGACATCCAAGTATGCTGAGGGCTCATCTAATAGATACACGTCGGCTTCCCTTGCTAGGGCTGTGCAGAGAGCTAGCTTCTGCAACTCACCCCCACTAAGGCTCTTAGCGCTTCTATCAAATAGCTTATCCATTTTAAGTTTCCTGGTAAGCTCTAGGTAGAGCCAGGATCCAGGTGTTACAGCTTCGGGGTTAGCCGTCTTCAAGATCTCGAGTACGCTGGCTTCAGGGAACATATCAGAGCTCACATACTGGGGTTTATAGCTAATTCTAACCTCCCCCTGCTCATCAATGTTAACCACGCCTTCCACAGGTTTAATCTCGCCTGCTAGAACTCTAACGAACGTAGTTTTACCAATGCCATTAGGTCCTACCACCCCTACAACCTGGCCGGATCCGATCTCTCCCCCTTCTACGTGGAGAGTGAAATCCCCTAAGGCCACTCTAAGATCAGACCATGAGATGATCCTCCTAACCCCCTCCCTAACCACACCCTCCCTTAGCTCCCCGTGGATCCTAAACTTTATAGGCTCCTTCCAGAGCCTTACATTCTCAGCTGGCAGGTAACCGTCGAGGAAGTGGTTTATACCAGACCTCGTACTGTAGGGTGACGAGACTATACCGTAGGCTCCAGGCTCTCCGTATATTATGTGCACCACGTCGCTTACATAGTCTAGTACTGCTAGGTCGTGCTCCACCACTAGAATGTACCTACCCGGTTTAGCCTCCTCTCTGATAAGCCTAGCTACTCTAACCCTTTCCCTCACATCTAGAAAGCTACTTGGCTCGTCGAAAACATAGACATTGGCATCCCTGCTTAGAACAGCTGCAACTAGAAATTTCTGGAGCTCCCCTCCACTAAGCTTACCAACATCCCTATCCCAAACCTTTGTTAGCTCTAGATACTCAGCTAGCTCCCTAGCCATACCCCTTTCATCGACTTTTAATAGAAGCTCTCCTACTGTACCCCTAATCCTCCTAGGCACTACATCTACGTGTTGCACCTTGTGAACTACTCTAACCTTACCCTCACTTACTAGCTTAAAGTAACCTTGGAGCTCACTACCCCTAAACCTCCTTATAATATCATCCCAGTCGGGCTCTCCATCTAGCATACCCAGGTTAGGTTTAATCTCCCCCGCTAGTATTCTGAGAGCAGTAGTCTTACCAGCCCCATTCTTACCTATAATCCCTACGACTTGGCCCTCCTTAGGTATTGGAAGCCTGTACAACTTAAACCTATTAACCCCATACCTATGTACAGCCTCCTCTTCGAGTTCCTTGGGCATGTTAACAATGTATAAAGCCTCGAAAGGGCAAGCTTTAACACAAAGACCGCAACCTATGCAGGTATCCTCAAAGATCGTGGGCTGCCCTCTAACCTGCCTATCTGCATCAATAGCTAGAGCTCTACCGCTTCTGTTAACCGGGCATACACTTATACACTCATAGCTACACTTCTTAGGCTTACAGCTCGTGTAATCCACTACAGCTAGCCTAGTCTTCAAATATATCCCCTACTATTACAATTGAAGATCCCACCTTTTAAGTTGGATATGAAGCTGTATGCCACATATAAAAGTAATGGTTAAAGCTCTCCTCCCGGATATACCGTCACTGGGTAACCACGATTACATCAGAGTCTGTTATGTAAAGCGTGTGCTCAAACTGTGATACCATGCCGCCACCCGCCTCTACCAGGACCGGGTACCCATGTAATACTCCTTTAACGCGGAGGGATTTAGATATGTTGTTTAACTCTTCGTTGCTAAAGAAGCCTCTGAGCCATCTAGGTGTGAAGGGCAAAGTCTTATACCTATCCACTATGATTTCAAGAAGCCTAGTCTCCTGCTCTGTGAGAGCCATCTTAGGCTTCCTACCGGTATACGAGTAGATGTTAACCAACTGTTTATCGACAACCAAGCCTTTACCGTTTGTAGCAAACGGTTCTAAAGCTATAACACTACCAGGCTGGATTCTAACACGGTGCAGGGATCTATCAGCATAGTTAGGTATACTTAATCCCCCGTGGACGAGGTATCTTAGAATGTTATGACCTGAAAGGTTTCTAATGGGTTTAAACCCAAGACTTCTAATCTCCAGCTCTACAACCCTACCTATCTCGTATAAACTAGTATATGGTTTGATACTTGATATAGCAGATTCAAGAGCTCTCAAGGAAGCCTCAAGGAGCTTCCCATAGTTCCCCGATAAATCTACTGTAATAGCGGTATCAGCTATGAACCCGTCAACGTGAACCCCCACATCAACCTTAACAACAGCACCCTCAGAAACCACCACGTCATCGTCAAAACCCGGTGTGTAGTGGGCTGCAACATCGTTAACCGAGAAATTACAGGGAAAAGCGGGGCTGCCCCCGAGCTCCACAATTAGTTTTTCGAGAGACTCACATACATAAGACGCTCTAACCCCCGGTTTAACGAGATCCCCAGCATAGTCCCTAACCCTAGCTGCAATCCTCCCAGCCATTTTAAGCTTATCTAAGTCAACATCTTCAACTCGCTGCATTCAAACACACACCCCGATAAAATTATATGGTTTCAAGGAAAGAGTTTAAGAATACACCATCCCCACTAGAGAATCCCCCCACTTCACCTCAGGGCTCCGCCTCTAGAGGCTCCCACCCAGCCTGAGGTCTGATGTAGGCTATGTCTCATAAGCATTTCTCGTGGGAAAAGAATGCAGGTAATACGAGCAACTGTGAAAACTTAAACAGCCTCAAACCTCTTCAAAGACGGGAGGAATACTGTTTTTGGAGTATATCTTTTTCATGGAGCTAAACGTTCCCAGCGTGCTCCCTTCGCCTACGCACAGCCTAAAATAATATCCCCTCTGCGTTCTAAAGCGAAAGAGTTTGTTGTGAGTGTTGAGAATATAGTTCTAGGTGAAGGCTTAACCCCCCCATTTAATTCCTGCTCTTTGAAGATTGAGGTTTCTCTTGGTGCGAGATATTCGGGTTGGAGCGGGCTTTGCACCTCTCTTGGCTTGTAGAGGGCATTAATGGAGGTTAAAAATAAAAATACCCCTTTTTGCCATAGTGTCTATTAAGGTGGTGGGTGTGGGTAGGTTAACGTACTATGGGCATGCGGCTTTCGAGCTGGTGTTAGATGGTTTTAGGATATTGATAGATCCTTGGCTTTCTAACCCTAAATCTCCTGTTAAACCATCTGATGTTAGGGATGTGGACTTGATACTCTTAACACACGGTCATTTTGATCATGTAGGTGATACTGTAGAGATTGCCAGGAGTAATCCTAGGGCTAAGGTTGTGGCTATATTCGAGCTTGCAAGCGAGGTGGGGAAGCAGATTGGCGGGGATAGGGTTATTGGCGGTAACATAGGGGGCCCTATAAGTGTTGGCTTGGGATCTCTAAGAGTAGCTCTCACCCCGGCAACACATAGTAGTCCTTACGGTAGCCCTACAGGTTTGGTTGTAATAGGGGAGGAGGGGAGGGTGTATCATGCTGGTGACACCGGGGTCACAATGGATATGAGGTTGATAGGGGAGATATATAGGCCCGATGTGGCGTTGCTACCGGTAGGAGGTCATTTTACAATGGATCACGTGGAGGCAGCTAAGGCAGTAGAGCTTCTAAGACCTAAGGTCGCTATACCCATGCACTATGCTACATTTCCATTACTCTACGGTAGCCCTGACGAGTTTAAACGTTTAGTGGAGGAGAGATGTCTACCTACTAAGATCGTTATATTAGAGCCTGGTAAAAGCTACGAGTTCGATTTTAAAGCTGGCTTGTACTAAGCCTAACATGTTGAAAATCTATTTATTTTTTGATCTGACAACATACTTTACTGTTTTAAACAATCTCCACTACAGCTTTTAGGGTGCGATTGAAACCTTTATTAGAGTTGGAGTGGGGTGTTGTTTGGTTAACGGGCAGGACGCTCTAGCCTGGATTCAGGCTTTAAGCCAGCTTCTGTTCATAGCTTTTCTTATAGCGTTATTCCTTGGATTAAACCAGAGAATTCAGGTGTACATATGGACTAGGGATATTAGGTCTAAGCTTGTAATACTTGAGGGTATGGCTGAGGAGGCTAGGAGGAGGACCTTAGATTACCTAGCAAGGAATAATGCTAAGAGCCCAGAGTCTCTTTTAAACAAGATAGTAGACTTTTTTGTAATAGAGCCTGTGTCGATAGAGCCTACCGATATAATTAGAAGACTCGACCACCTAGTCAACATTAGAATTGCGAGGTTCAGGGAGGAGTTCGAGAAGGCTATGCCTAGTAGCGATCTAGTAACGAGGAGCAGAGCTGAGGTTTCGGCTGAGATAACATCGGCCTTAACGCTTATACAGAGGATTGTTAAACACTATCTACTACTAGGGGAGAAGACTAAGAACTGGATTTTGATAATGCAGTTACAACTACTAATGCCTCAGATACTGAGGATAGCTGATTCGTATAGAAGAGCTCTTAACGACTTCCTAGCAGGGTACCCTATAGGGGATTCAGCGGGGGCCCTGGTCGTATTAAAACTCTCTAACTTCTCCTCAAACTGGGTTGAGGTAGAGCATGATACCGTGGTTACCGATGTTGACTTTGAAGGGAGAAAGCTTATTCTGGTTAAGGCTAGGGGTCCTGCATCTACTGTAGGTAAGCCTGGGACGGCTGTGGAGAAGATTGTGAGCGAGCTTACGAGCAAGGGGGTGAAGCCTTCGCTATTGCTAACAATAGATGCGGCTTTAAAACTTGAAGGGGAGGAGAGCGGTGTTACTGCTGAAGGTGTTGGCGCCGCGATAGGCGATATAGGACCTGAGAAAATTAGATTTGAGAGGGTGGCGGCAGAGCATAAGATACCCTTAAGAGCCCTCATAATCAAAATGTCCTTGGAGGAGGCTATACAGGCTATGAATAAGAAGATATACGAGGGGGTTGAGAAGGCGGTTGCCAGAGCTAGGGAGATTATATTAGCTGAGACCAAGCCTGGAGATGTGGTTGTAGTAGCTGGGATAGGTAATACTAATGGGGTAGGCCAGTAGGTGGTGGCGTATGGTAACCCAGACTACAAACCCACTTGAATGGATTCAACCACTACTACTGATAGTGATAATGGGTATACTATTACTGCTACTACTAAGGCAGACCATGATGCTTTCTAGGGCCGGAGAAGCTTATTCCAAGGTTCAGAGGGTGGTCACCCTTGTTGCTTGCGGTGATAAAGTGGAGGCTAGACCCTTCAAAGAAGGAGATTACGTAGGCCGCGTCCTAGGCGATTGCGGTGAGGGGAGGCAAGCCAGGATTGTAGGGATATACTCTGAAGAAGTAGCATTAGAGAAGCCTCGGTAACGTTTCAACCTCTCTCTTAATAGGAGATATTCGCCTAAAACCCAGACTTCCAATACCCACCTAAAGATCCCTCAAAGCCGCCCTGTTGATTGCCCGCACTTCAACCTTCCAAGTTGGTGTAGGCTACAGATTCTGAGGAAGCTAGAGTTGATATCAAGCTAGACTTCAAGCCCTCCAATGAGATACCCCGATAAGTATATTGGTGTTAGTGGTTCTACAAGAGCTTAGAGGTGAGGGGTTTGGCTAGATTTATTGTTACAGCAGCTTGGCCTTATGTGAACTACATACCTCATCTGGGGACCATAATACATTTGATTAGCGCTGATATCTATGCAAGGTATCTCAGGCTTAGAGGTCATGAGGTTATATCTGTTACGGGGAGTGATGAGCATGGAACGCCCATAGAGTTAGAGGCTAGGAAGAGGGGTGTTAGCCCTAGAGAGCTGACCGATGCTGTTCACTCGAGGGATGTAGAGTTATTTAAGGAGTATGGCATAGAGTTCAGCAACTACACTAGGACTGAGAGCCCTATTCACAAGGAGTTCGTTAGGGGGTTTATGTTAAAACTCTATGAGAACGGCTACATATTCGAGCAGGACGAAGTCTTACCCTACTGTGAGCGTGATATGATATTCTTGCCTGATAGGTTTGTTGAAGGCACATGTCCATACTGTGGTTATGAGAGAGCTAGAGGTGATCAATGCGATGAGTGCGGGAGGCTTCTACACCCAACAGAGCTGATCAACCCTAGGTGTGCGCTATGCGGTGCTAAACCTGTTTTTAAGCTGACGAAGCACTGGTACTTAGACCTAAGTAGGGTTAGGGATAGGCTCCTTGAGTGGCTTAAGAGTAACGAGGAGCTCCAGGATAATGTTAGAGAGTATAGCTTAAACTGGGTAACACAGGGTTTGAAGGCTAGGAGTGTTACGAGGGATACAATGTGGGGTATAGAAGCTCCCTTCCCCGGGTCGGAGGGGAAAACAATATACGTGTGGTTTGACGCCCTACTAGGCTATATTAGTGCTACAAAGGAGTACCTCGAATCCATAGGTAGGGGGGGTGAGTGGGTGGATTGGTGGATGAAGGGCGATGTTAAAACGGTATACTTCATAGGTAAGGATAATATTCCATTCCACTCCATAATATTCCCTGCAATGCTCATCGCTACAGGCGAACCCTACGTCCTCCCCTGGAGGATTAGCGCTACAGAGTATCTCCTCTACGAAGGCAGGCATTTTAGTAAGAGTAGGAGGATTGGGATTTGGATAGACGAGGCGCTCGAAATAGCTCCTGGCGAGTACTGGAGGTGGATCCTCGTAAGGCTTAGACCGGAGCTTAGAGACCAGAATTTCACGTGGAGCGAGTTCTACAGGATAGTCAATAGCGAGCTCGGGGATGATATAGGAAACTACGTTCACAGGGTGTTAACGTTGGCTGAGAGAGCTGGAGGGAGAATCCCCAGATCGGATAACCTGGGATCTCGGGAGATGGAAGTACTGGAGGAGGCTAAAAGGATAGCTTCTAAAGCTGTGGAAGCCTACGATTCCATAAGGCTTAAGCAGGCTACAGAATACATCTTGGAGCTTGCTAGACTAGGGAATAGATATCTAAACGAGAGGGAGCCATGGAATCTCCTAAGAAAGGAGCCTGGGGAGGCATTGAAGGTACTATGGGTCTCCCTGACTATAGTCAAGCTAATAGCACACCTCATAGCACCCGTTATGCCTAGAACAGCTGAGAGGATATGGAGTATGCTAGGGCTTAAGGGGAGCGTGCTAGAGAAAATCTGGGACGAGGAGCTGTTCGAAGCTGTAGAGTTTACCGTCACGAGGTCAGAGCCCCTCTTCCACAAGCTCCCACAAGACTTTCTAGAGAGAATAGACCATATAGTAGAGGAGGCCCGAGCTAGGGCAGCGGCTAAAAGGCCCAAGGTTATAGCCGACTAACCCCTCTACCCTTAAAAAGCCAACCCCTCAGTATATTCTGCTGAGAGAACCCTCACTCCAGATAAGCACCTCTTAGATGTAGGGATCACCGTCCATTCACATATTGTAAGGTAAAGCTCTCTAAGCTTAGGATTGTGTGTTTTAAATAAGAGTTTAAAACGTTATATTGTAATCCTTTTATCCTCTAGTAGGCCTCCAGAGATCTAGGTGTTAATGTTGCCTGTTACTATGCCAGGTCCGGGTAGCCCTAATGGAATCTATGTGTATGATGCTAAGAAGAGGGTGTGGAATGTGCTTAGGAGGGATGGAGAGTCTTTTAAGCTAGGCGAGCTAGGCAAGGGGCTTTACCTAGTGTACTTTGATAACCTCTACTGCCCTGCTTGTAGGTCTCAGGACCATCATATCTACAAGCTTGTTATGAAATACGGGGGTAGAAGTGATATCTTCTTCGTCATAGTGGTTTGCGATTGGTTCGCTAATAACTGTAACTCAGAGGCGGCTTCAAAAACCTTTAAAGAGTATAACGTGTCAGCTAGCCCTACACTAATAGTAGCCAAGGTCTCTGATAACGGTGTTGTAGAAGAGAGGCTTGAAGGTGTTAGAACGGATAACGCTATAGAGTACTATATTAAAAAACTAGTAGGAGAGGCGTAGTCCTTGAATCCTACTCTCATATAGGATTCTTCATAAGCTTTTCTACAAGATCCTCTATTGATGAACCCAGCTTCTCGGCCTTCATAGCAGACTTCTCAATAACCTCTATCATGGACGCTGGAACCCCTCTACTCTCTAGAACCTTAAGACCCTCTATTGTTACACCTCCAGGTGTTGTAACCTCATCTCTTAGCTCAGCTGGGTGGACGGTTCTTAGGGATAGGTGCTCAGCTGTAGCTTTGATAGTGTCAAGTACGGCTTTTGTAGCTAAATCCCTTGGGAATCCCATTGATATAGCTCCTAGGACTAGAGAGTCCACGATTACTGCAACATACGCTGGGAGGCTCCCAACGAGAGCCGTCCACACATCTAGCCACTCCTCTGGAACCCAGTACGTTGTACCAGCACATTTGAACATCTTCTCTACAATATTGCTATTAACACCATCTATGACTCCTGAGAGGGCTGTGGCACTCATGCCAATCCTAATGTTGATGTTTGGCATAGCTCTATAGACTGTGTTCGCTTGAAGAACTCTCTCAAGGGTAGCCCTTCTAACTCCCGCAACCACAGATACTACCAGCTTATCGTTAACAAAACCTCTTACCTCGCTAGCTAGGTGTGGTAGCTGGTATGGCTTAACACTGATAACAACTACATCTGAGCTCTCCACCGCCCCCCTGTTATTCCTTATTGCAGTTATACCAAGTCTCCTTACAGACTCAAGAGTTTCATCCCTCCTAGCTGTAGCTATAACCTCAAACCCGCATTTGCGGAGAGCCCAGGCTAGTGACGATCCTATCCTACCGGCTCCTAGAACCGCTACTCTAATGCCATTAAGGTCGGCAATGAGCCGCACCTTAAGAAATTACTATCTCCAAGCCTTTTAAACACTACTATAATCTAGAGCTGTTATCTAAGCTATGACCTCCCCTCCGCTCTTTGAAAAAGGGCGGGTCCCCCCGCATCCCTGGGAGGCTCCAATGCCTCCTCCGAGAGGTTTGCTGGGTTTCCTGCTCTGAGGTCTACACATCATAGATCAACATCCCCATCCCTTAGGGCATCACAGCTCAGCTAGGGGAGGTCTCCCTATATGGGGGCAACAGCTCCTTAGGCGCTGTATGTAGTGTATTTCAACTGGAGTCTATATCCCTCTCATCCTCGTCGTGAAAAGGTGAGGCTTTCCAGTTGTAGTTGCAGGGGTTTACGGGTATCTCCTTCTCGTAGTAGACGAATATCGTTGAACCTCTTAACTCTCCTCTGACCCTGAAGGCTCTATATTCTATAGTGTTTCTGAAAGAGCATAGCCTGTAGGAGAATTTGGGATCTACGGCTGCGTTAGGCCTGATTTCGGTAATGTCCCCTCTTAAGGCTATAAATGCTACCATAACCCTAAACCCCCCTCTCTCCCTGAGGAACTTTAGGATTTCAAGTTGTTTTGAGGCTCTCAAACTCTTAGCTGATGGGAATAAGCCTATGCCCTTTTCAGCATAGTTAACACCTTTAACCTCCACTAACAGGGGCTCCCTGCCATGGCCTACTACCAGGAAATCAGCTCTATACCTCATGAAAGGCGTTCGAACCTCAAACTCCTCCACCACATCACCATGCTCCCCTATGCCCTCAAAAACCCTGGGTATCAGGCGTGAGAACACAATATTGGGAAGCCTTGAATCAACGAGGATGAGCCCTCCAGGGTCTGCTAAAGCAACTACATCACAGCGAGTAAACCTCCTGAAACCGGAGACCTCCACGTAGTAAACAGGTGTACCTCTAGGAGTAATCCTCCCAAGCCTCCCAGTATCATGGAGATGGCATAGGAACTTCGAGCCATCCCTACCCCTAAGCACAGCTACAAACATGCTGTCGGCATACTCAAAATCAGCCCTCCTAACCCCGGGGATCCTCACAATTACATCCAACAGAGCTAAACCCCCACCAATCTATAGAATTAGAATGCCAACTATCTTAAGCTATTCCATATACTACACCAGGAGTTACCTAATCCGTGACGCTCAAACCATAGATACTTAAAGTGTAACCCCCACATTAGATCAGCTGGGTATTAGATGTAGTCTTCCCAGGAAGTACATGTGATTTCACGGTGGAAGATCTATGTTTTTAAACTTTAACAGGATGCTTACTACTCTAGGAGTGGGCCCGTAGCTCAGCCTGGTAGAGCGGCGGGCTTTTAACCCGTAGGTCCCGGGTTCAAATCCCGGCGGGCCCGCCACAATGCCGGGAGGGCTCCTAAAGAGATTAGAGTGTGTAGTATCATATTTTACAGGGGGTCGGGTTTGACAGCTGAGTATCCGTTGAAACCTGTGGTTGAGGGTCTTTACATAGTGGGGTCTAGGCCTGTTTTATACTCTGCGGCTGACGATGTCTTTGTAGTGGCTGATGTTCACCTAGGGTATGAGGAGGCTATGGCCTCTCAAGGAGTTTTTCTACCGAGGTTACAGCTTAGGAAGGCTCTTAAAGTGTTATCTGAGGCTAGGGCTATTGTAGGAGCTAGAGGTGTTATTGTAAACGGGGATATTAAGCATGCTTTTGAGAAGTTGTTGAAGCAGGAGAGGGTTGAGGTTGAAGAGTTTATTGTTAAGCTACAGGAGATGGGGTTTAAGGAGGTTATATTCGTTAGGGGTAACCATGATAATTACGTGGGCTATGTGATCAGGAAGCTGGGGGTTACCGTGGTTGAGGATCACCTGGATTTAAGTAATGGTATTAGGGTAACCCACGGCCACTTGGATTTAGAGCCTAAAGGTGATGTAGTTGTTATAGGCCATGAGCATCCGGCTATCCACTTGAACATTGGCGGTTCTAAGATTAAACTACCAGTACTCCTCCTCATCCCTACAACGTTTTCTACCCAAATTCTGGTTATACCAGCTTTAGGAGTGTACCAGACGGGTAACATTGTAACCTTGGATAGAGGGAGGTTCCTATCGCCAATGGTTAGGAGGTACGGGGTGGTTGAAAAGGCTAAGCCTATCATAGTGGATGAGAGTCTAGGTGTGATAGCGTTGCCTGAGCTTGAGAGTGTACTAAGCTTCTAGTCGTATGGTATTATGCAGTTGTTCTCCTTAAGCCTCTCATATATACTGTTAACTGCTTTAACCACCTCCTCCTCCCTCTTAGCCCCTGTTATAACCATCTTACCACTACTAAATATGAGGAGCACTACAACGGGTTTCTCCATCCTGTATATGAGTCCTGGGAACTGCTCCGGTTCATACATACTACCGGGTAATGCCAAAGCAGCCCTCTCAAGGTCTATTATAGCCCCTAGGTTAGCTGAAGCGACTATATTCTGTATTTGAATCTGAGGCTTCCCCTGTATCGGTATACCCTTGTTTATGAGCGTTTTAAGAATCTTCTTGACTGCGAAAACAAGCTGGTTGACACTCTTAGCCCCTGTTACAACCATCTTACCAGATTTGAATATAAGAGCTGTTATCTTCGGCTGCTCCAGCCTGTAAACGAGACCTGGAAACTGGTCTGGGTTGTAATCGACCTCTGGGAGCTTTGTCTCTATAAGCGATAGGTCTAGGGGGTGTTCTAATATGACCGTAGCAACGATATTCTCTATCTGAACCTCAGGCTCTCTACTTGTAATCTCAGAAGATCTCATCTAGCTACCACCTCCCAGGTAGGGGTTTAAAAGGCAGGGTATTTAAACTATAGCACCTAGCCTCATGCTAGCTTAAGAGGGTTGAGAGAGTAAAAGATAACCTGGGATGAGGAGGCGGGCAGACTAGGACGTGGTGACTGCCTTAGTTCAATCTGACCGCTTTAAGCTTAAGCCTTCAACGTGTCAACGCGTGGGGGTTGGGCTTGAAGCCTATCTGGGGCTGTCTAGTGGTGATGGATTTAGATAGGTTTAAAGAGTATGCTAGAGAGAGGGGGCTTAGCGTCTACGAACCCAATATTGTGACGGGATCTCTCTCTAGTCTAGTGGAGGGTTTTGTTAGAAAGTTTCAGGCTGTTGTAGTCTATGGTTTAGACTGGGATAGAGGGACTGAGGAGGTTGTACTGGAGATTCCCGGTGTTGAGGCTGTCGAGCTGAAGCCAGATCTCATCAGGGTGGCTGAGGAGGTGCACGGGCTCGGGTCGTCTATAACTATAGTAGCTCTCACAGGGTATGTTAGCTGTGTTCCAGCAAGGGATAGAAGGGAGGCTTATGCAGGTCACTATTTAAGGTCTAAGGCTAGGGATGTCTTGGAGGCTCTTAAGAGGAGGTGTGGTGGTGTTGTCTACATTGACGGTGTGGTGGTATGGTCTAGGGTATCATTAGGAGCTCCTCAACCTCCAAGGTGTAGCCGTGGCTCCTAGCTATCTGTAAGGCTTCCTCGAACTCTCTTCTCGTAAGCCTCCTAGCTATATCCTTGTACCTCTCAGGCTCCTTCAATACTAGGTAGTCTGGGTGGTATTGGTCCATGAGGTTTAATAGTGCTCTAGGCACGTTCTTTGAAAGCCATTCCACCACCGGTCTCGTGCAACACTCTATGTGGTTTGGTAGTACGAGGTGCCTTACTATCATATCTCCAAGACCTCCATCATATGCTTCAACATGATTTCTAGCTGCGACCGAGAAGTACGCTTTAACCTTTGAAAGCCTCCTACCGCACTCGTCGTTACCGAATTTGAAATCTGGAAGCCATATGTCTATGACATCCTTTATAAGCTTCATAGCCTCCGGTGTCATGTGCATATCGCTATTCCAAAGCTGGGCTATGTTAACCTTTAGATATTTAAGGCTCTCGAGTATGAATGGTATCTGCGGTGTAGGCTCCCCCCCTACATGGTTTATGTTACGGGCTCCAGTTCTAGCTAGGGATTCCTGTATTAATGCTAGAGTGTGCGGGGTTACCTTAATGTAATCCTGTGTCTTCACCTGGCTTATCTCCCAGTTCTGGCAGAAGACGCACCGGAACGGGCACCCTCCATAGAATATCGTACCGCTAGGTACCAGGGGGGCCTCCTCCCCTGTGTGGTGGAAGAAGCTGTAGACCATGCACTCGTTAGCAACCCTACAAACACCTATCCTCCCAGAGGCTCTATCAGCTTTACACCTCCACTCACAGAGCTCACATCTCCTCAGCATCCTCCTAGCAATGGCTATCTTAACATCGAGGTAGCTGAACCTAGGCTCTACGCCTCTAAGCCTCTCAACACCCTCGTATATGTCAAGCCACAGCCTTCTATGCTCTAAGGCAAGCCTTTCGTGTACCGTCCAGAGCTCCTCCAAGCTTAAACTCTCATCGTATGGATCTAGGGGGGATTCAATGCTACGGGCTATAAGAAACTTAGCAGGCTTCTCCCCGTATAGCACACTATAGTACCAGGGGAGCCTCTCCCTTAAAACCCTGTTGTGGAGAGCTCTAAGAGCATCAGGCCTAAACCTATAAACCAGAGACTCGGGCATCGGCTCAATAACCCTAAGCACAGCCTACCACCTGGCGATAGGCTAGAACTCATCCATATTCTATTGCTTAAGAGGGGAGTTTAAAACCCTCACGCTCTTAGGGCATACTTCCTTCCACTTCTAGCTAGTGTGTTTAAGAGTAAGATTTTTAAGTTAGGTCGTTTAACCCTCTACTCTTAGAGTGTGAGGTGGCGGGGTTTGCCTAGACAGGCTCGTATTTTGGTATCTATGCTTGTAATCGCTGTCATCATCGCACCTCTCATCTCAGGATATACAAGCCTAGGTACTCCTACTACAACACAGCTTCCCACACCCACGGCTTTCGTCGACCCACTGCTCCTGGACCCATCTAGCTACGCTAACCACGTGTACATTGACATGACCGAGTGGTTCGCCCAAGGCTATCTAAGTGCTTTAAGCCTAGCCTTAGCTAAAGGTGAGAGGGTTAGGGAGGGTCAAGTCAAGGTTGTAATAACAGCGTCTCCCAGTGTGGATCTAGAAGAGATAGCTTCAAAAACCCGGGGGTTGATAGGTGTATATAGACACCCCACGTTCACCTACGTGGAGGCCTGGGTTACAAGGGGTGACGTGGAGCTCCTATCAAGGACACCTGGGGTCTACAGTATAGCTCTCTACAGATCACCACTCTCATGGATACTACATGAGCAGGAGGTTGCAAGCAGGGCCCTTGACACGGTTGCTGGAGGAACTCCAGGTAACCCCGATATGGAACCTAGCATGTATAAGGCAGTTGAGGTCATAGGGGCTAGTAGGGTTTGGAGCGAGTTCGGCATAACAGGTAAAGGTACTATAGTAGCTGTTGTAGACACGGGAGTGGACTTTGGAAGCCCTGGTTTAGGCTCTCAAGCCATAGCTAGGACCCCTGAGGGCACACCAATGATATTTGATAGTGATGAGATAGGTTTAACGTTAACAATGGTTACATCAACGAAAGACGAGAGAGGCTTTATAACGCTCCCAGGAGCGGGAGTTCCCTTCTTCGACGGCTGGTTCCTAGTTTCGGGTGTAACTAACGTAGGCTGGGTGTACTATAGATCGCCTGATGGTAGGGTCTTCTACACAGAGTTCCCCCTGGAATCCTACCATGTTGGTGGCATAAGCTCTGCTAGTGGAACCTACAGGTTTGGGCTAGCGGTCCAGTACTATGTTGTCTACGGTACACTCTACTGGACGGTCCCCATACTCTATGTAGACTCTAAAACCCCTGGTGTCTACGATACAGTCTACGCCGATCTATCAACAATGTACTACTACCTACTTGTAGCCCTCAACGCCACGGGTGTTATAAGAGCTCCTCCAGAATCAACCATAAGAGCTTTAAAGGACTTTAGCTTCGCTGATGAGAAGCCCGCTAGGTACGGGGATGAGGTTCTAGGGAGAGACTTTACAGGCGATGGTGTCTTCGATCTAAGCATTGGAGCTCTAGCAGGCTACCTCTACGATTGGACTGGGTTCCTAACGGGGGTAGGGCCTACGTGGAGCTGGTTTACAGGGTTCGACTACACAGGCCTCATACTACCAGGCTTAGATAGTAGAGGTCTCTACGTAACCATAGCCTACGACTACAACAGTCACGGGACTAGTGTTGCTAATGTTATAGCATCGAGATACGATAAACCCGTTGATCTAGGCTATGGTAGGTTCCCGCTCAAGGGTATAGCCCCTGACGCTCTAATAGCTGCTAACACGGGTCTCGTAAACCCGATAGCCTCTGTGTTCTTCTTCAGCGGTCACGACCTCAAAGGGCCCTACTGGGAGTGGACTGTAACTGGGAGGCATAAAGCGGATATCATAAGCAATAGTTGGGGTAGTAGCTTCGTGTTACTAGCAGGGTTTGCTAGTAGTGTTTCAAACTACGCCCTCCTATGGGATCACGTTATCTCAGTAACTAAGACCATCATAGTTCATGCTGGTGGTAACGGGGCTCCAGGCTATGGGACCATGACCACACCAGGTGACTCGGCATTCGCCATAACCCTTGGTGCTAGCACTCTATTCGACTACAGGCCCGCCTACGGCTTCCTACCAGGTACTTGGGATGACGTTGTCTCATGGAGCGCTAGGGGGCCTACGAACGTTGGCCTCGTTAAACCAGACGTGGTTAACATAGGTAGCTTCGAGTGGGCCTTCACACACACTCTAGCAGGTCTTGGTAACGGTATAAGGGCTATAAGCCTGTTCAGTGGTACTAGTGAGGCAACACCCATGACTAGCGGCTCAGTAGCCCTCATAGTAAGCTACCTGAAGGGTAAAGGTTTAGGCGTTGACCCAGGCTTTGTTAAATCACTTGTGAAGAGTACTGCTAGAGACCTAGGTTATAACGCCTACGTACAGGGTGCAGGTCACGTTGACGTCTACAGGGCTTTTGAAGCTCTAGTTAAAGGAGGGATTCCAGTAGCCAGCTCTACATCTGTTGCTGAAAACCTCTACTCACTATTCAGCTTCAACACAATATACTACCCGGTTAAACCTGTTCTTGACACACAACTGTACACTGGTCCCATGAGGCCTGGTGAGTCTAAGACGTTGAAGCTAGACCTAACAGCTTTCGGTGAGAGTAAGGTTAACGTTAAGCTTACAACAGCTACATTCACAGTATCCAGAGAAGGCTTAGTAAAGTACCTGGATTTAGGGAAGGGATATGCAGTAGTAGGTGGGAGGATAACACCTTTAAAGGATGTAGTGGTATCTGTTGGACCAGACTTCATGACATTTAAACTTGTAAGAGGCTTATCAAGGCTAGTGATACCAGTATCTCTCGACGCCTTTAAGGGTTCTGAGCTCGTGGAGTTAGTGGCCTACACAACCTACAATACATTCGACCCGTTCGGTAGAGTTGGTAGTTATGTCTTCTACCTATACACAGGGTTGGAGCTCCACTACGGTGTTGACGCTAACAGCAACGGTGTTGTGGAGATTGGGGAGACGCAGAGGATAAACTATGATATTAGGCAGGCTAACGTGTTACATGTAACCATAGGCAAGCCCTTCGAGAAGTTCAAGTTAGCCGAAGAGCAGGCAGCCAGGTGGCTTGGTAGAGATATATCGAATCTAACCAGGGGCCCCGTGCTAGACCTTAGAATCCTAGGGTCAAGGTATCCCGCTGACACCCCTGTCACGTTCAACCTAGAGCTTAGAAGACACTTCAGGGTAGACTGGGATTGGGTGAGCTTCAGTAGCTCCAGTGCTGTAGTGGAGCCTGGTAAAACCACATCAGTCGATGTCACAATAAAGGTGCCTCCAGGAACTCTACCTGGCTTCTACGAGGGCTATGTTATTGTAGACTACGGCTCCGGTGTAACCCTAGTCCCAGTCTCAGTTCAGGTGGCAGCAGTTATAGGTGAAGGTGTGAACAGACTGGAGCTAGGCGGGTGGCAGAATAGGAGTTATAACAACTATGCTGTTGAAGGACAGTTCGACTGGGGCTGGAGGTATGAGAGTGCTGATTGGAGGAGCTTCCCGGTAATAGTGGAGGATCCAAGTATAGCGGGTTACATTGTAACCGTTAGGTGGAGTGGCTTAAACACGACAATAGACTTAGCTGTAGCAGGTTTAGGTCTAACACTGCTAACAGTGCCATCAGAGACTCTATTCTACGGGGCCGTCTACGCAGCTAAGCTTAACTGGCCGCCATACTATCCAAGGCATGGTATCCAAGCTATATACGATTCACCAATACCTAAGATGGCATCCGTCTTCGCTCCAGACTATGGCTTCGTGTTGGAGAGGCTCGGGTTTATAAAGTCTAGGCCGCCTTTCTGGGTTGTAGTTAAGAACGTAATAGCAGAGGCTTCAAGGCAAGCAGGCTATCCAGAGCAGTTTACTTTAATAATAGTGCCTGTAAGGGTGGACGCCCCCGTGGAGGTTACAGTTAAACCTGGGGAGTCTACGAGCATCCCGGTTAGGGTCTACGGTAGCTACTCCCTATCAGGAGCTCTAGCCACACCTGTTGTGGTTGAGGGCGTTGCTTCTATTAGTGTAACCCCAGAGGTTCTACCAATAGGCTTCGACCATAAGCTTACGGTAGCAGTGAAGGCTGAAAGTGATTCAGTAGTAGTTCTAGGCTTACAGCTTAGGTTTACACCGCAGGTGAGCATAGGCTATAACATGGCTGGTACTAGGGCCGTCCTAGAACTGCTACCAGGGCTTCTAATGGTACCTATAACTGTTAAGACAGGCTAAAAGAAGTGTTTGGTTTAAACCTACCCTCTTAAGCTCTTTAAATCTTTTTTCTTCTACCACTGCTTTGCCCTTCAAGCTTCTCTAGTAGTATCTTCCTCTCTATGCTGGATACAAGCCTTCTGGTGGCTATTACAGCATCTGGGTTGACGCTTATAGAGTCTATGCCCTCCCTTACCAGGAACTCTACTATCTCCGGGTAGACGCTTGGGGCTTGACCGCATATACTACTCGTTACACCATGCCTCTTAGCCGTTCTTATGATATGTCTAACTGCCTTTAGCACCGCTGGATCTCTCTCATCGAAGTAGCCCATTTTAGCTAGAAGCCCGCTATCCCTATCAGCTCCTAGTATGAGCTGTGTTAGATCGTTACTCCCAATGCTAAACCCGTCGACCATCCTGGCGAACTCGTCTGCTAGGAATACAGTGCTTGGAACCTCGACCATTATCCATACCTTGAAGTCTCTGCTTCTCTCAAGCCCCTCATCCTCTAGTAGCTTTAAGGCCTTCTGGAGCTCCCATGTAGTCCTTACGAATGGGAACATTACCCAGACGTTCTTTAAGCCCCACTCCTCCCTAGCTTTCTTAATGGCTCTAACCTCTAGTCTAAAAGCCTGCTCGTACTGCGGGCTTATGTACCTTGATACACCCCTCCACCCTATCATCGGGTTTCTCTCATCTAAAGCCTCATACTTCTCCCCTCCCTTGAGTTTAGCGTACTCATTCGTCTTGAAATCGCTGAATCTAACTACAACAGGTCTAGGGTATATGGTGCTAGCAACCCTAGCTATCCCCTCCGCCAGCTTGTCTATGAAGTACACCCCCCTACCCTGCTCTAATAGGTATAATGGGTGGTAGCCTATCCAGCTCGCTATTATAAACTCTATCCTCATAAGCCCTATGCCGTCGAATGGTAGATGCTTATACCTATCAATCTCCTCCGGCTCCCCCAGGTTCATGTAGATCTTTGTTGCCGTTGTTGGGTAAGTTGCTATCAGGAGCTCTGCTGGTACAACAGCCTGCTGTACCTGCAGTGCAGGTGTTGGAGCTGGCTGTGGTTTAGCTTCAACCTCAACCCTCCCAGCGTAGACAACACCCCTAGATCCGTCAACTGTGATCTCAAGCCCATCCCTTAGAACCTTAGTGGCATTCCCCGTGCCCACTACAGCTGGTATGCCAAGCTCCCTTGATACTATCGCTGCGTGAGCCGTCATACCACCCTCATCGGTTACTATGGCTGAAGATATTTTCATATAGGGGACCCAGTCTGGGTCCGTCATCTTGGTAACCAGAATATCCCCCTTCTTCATCTTCCTAGCAGCCTCATCTACTGTTAATGCTACCACAGCTTTACCATAGGCTACTCCCGGGCTTGCAGGTATACCCTTAACTAAAACCTTCCCCGCCTCTACCTCAACAACCTCCTCTCTAGGCTTCTCCACAGCTTTTCTCTTACTCCAAACAGTTTCAGGTCTAGCTTGGACGAGGAATATGTTGTTAGGCCCCGGTATATCAGCATCTATAGCCCACTCCACGTCCATAGGCTTTCCGAAGTATGATTCAACTTTTAAAGCTAGCCCGGCTAATACCCTGACTTCATCATCGTTTAAAGCCTGCCTATCAGCTCTCACACCATGCTTAACTATGAGCTCAGCTATCTCAGGATATTTTAGGTGTAAATTCTTAACATCCTCATCGCCAGCGGGGACCTCTACCTCCACGTTGGAGGAGCTTCTCGGGTCGTAGAAGAGGGCCTTCCTCTTCTCGCTAACCCTCTTCTCTAGAATCTCTAGGTTCGACTTGGATATCACAAACCTATCTGGGGTAACCTTACCTCCAACAATGTACTCACCCAGCCCCCATATAGCCTCTATAACCACCTTATCCTCCTCCCCTGTAACCGGGTGTATTGTGAATGCAACACCGCTACTCCTACTATTAACCATCTTCTGGACTATAACAGCCATGAGGGCCGCCTCGTGGTCTACGTTAAGGCTATCCCTGTAGCTTAGAGCTCTAGCAGTCCACAGGCTACTCCAAGCCCTCTTAACCATCTCAACAACGCTATCAGCTCCCTTAACGTTTAGATAGGTCTCCTGCTGGCCTGCGAAGCTAGCCTCAGGTAGATCCTCGACGGTAGCACTACTCCTAACAGCTACAAGAGGCTCCTCTACGCCGGAGAGTTCCGCAAGCCTTCTATAAGCCTCAACTATCTCACTGACAATCCTATGGGGCATGGGGGTTCTAACGAACTTAGATCTTATAAGCTCGCTAGCCTTCTCATACTCACTAGGTTTACCGCTAACCACAACCTCCTCTAACACGTACTTAATATAGCCAGCTATACCGGTCTCAAGAACGAACTGTTTGTAAGCCTCAGTTGTAACTATGAAGCCTGGGGGTACTGGTATACCAGCTTTAATCATTCCACTAAGACCTGCAGCCTTACCTCCAACAAGCTTCGCATCTCCTGCAGCCTCCTCTCCAAGCCAGACTATAATGGGTCTCTCCAACCTACCACACCTCATACTCTACTAGCCCGGGGTATTTATAAATTTGTGGGGTTGATAATTGAAAAACGAAGAGGGTTTTATGTTTTAAAATTAGGCTTGCTTTTTAAACAAGCTAGGCCACATATCAACATATTAACTCTACCTGGAACACTTGAACCCGTTAAGTGAGGTGGGTTGAATGTCTTGTTGCATAGATCGTGAAACGTTTTCACATGATAGCGAAAGCTTAGCAGAGGCTTTAGGTGTTAGCGAGGAGGAGCGTTTGAGAGCTGTAAAACTTGTAGATGATGCTTTGAGGTTGAGGAAGGTTAGTGAGATGGTGGAGCTCATATGGAGTGAGAGGTGTGAGGGTTTAAGCATCCAAGCTAAGGTTTACGCTACACTTAAACTTGGTATGGATATCTACAGGATCATACTCGAGAGCATGATAACCCAGGAGGAGGCTGGCGGTAGAGGGGAGGGTAGCGTTTAGTTCTTAGGAAGGCTCTTAGGCTTCAACAACTCCACCTCTTTAAGGTGCTCGGGTTTGAGTGAGAGGTTTAAAGCTCCTAGGGGGTTTAGGGACTTCCCACCAGAGGTGATGATACTTAGGAGGAGTGTTATGTCAAAGGTTGTATCGGTTTTTGAGAGGTATGGATTTGACCCTCTAGATACTCCGGTTCTCGAGTACTGGGAGACCTTGGCGGGTAAGTATGGTGAGGAGGCTGAAGGTAAGCTTATCTGGAGGTTTACCGATAGCTGGAGTGGGAGGGAGTACGCTCTTAGATATGATTTAACAGTGCCCCTAGCTAGGTTTATAGCTTCAAGGCGTGATATCCCTTTACCTTTTAAGAGGTATCATATAGGGCCTGTTTGGAGGCATGAGGAGCCTCAGAGGGGTAGGTATAGGGAGTTCTACCAGTGTGATGCAGACATAGTTGGTAGCCCCTACCCCGAGGCCGACGCGGAGATCCTAAACCTCACCGTCGACCTTCTGAGAGAGCTCGGCTTCTCCAACTTTAAGGTCAGGGTTAACGATAGGAGACTTCTCTCAGGTGTTTTCGAGGAGGAGCTCGGCATAGGCAACCCTCTACCCGTGTACAGGGTTATCGATAAACTTGATAAGATAGGACTGGAGGGGGTTAGAGGGGGGCTTTTGAAGTTAGGCTTAGGGGATCAGATTGTTGAGAGAATACTTTCGATAGCTGAGCTCAGGGGGCCTATTGAATCCCTCGAACCCATATGCTCTAGGTACTCCTTAAACCAAAGAGTTAGAGAGGCTTGCACACATCTAGGTAAAACTTTCAATCTCCTCGATAGACCTGAATACATATACTTTGATATGAGCCTTGTGAGAGGCCTAGACTACTATACAGGCCCCATACTGGAAGCTGTCTTAGATAAACCAAGTGTTGGTAGCGTAGCAGGCGGGGGCAGATATGATAACCTAATAGGCCTCTTCACCGGAACACAGGTACCGGCAACAGGCGTTAGCCTGGGGATAGAGAGGATCATAGATGCAGGGCTGGAGTTAGGGATACTGAACATTGATAAGAAGACTGTGACAGAGGTACAGGTAATAGTACTCGACTGGTCCCTCCTAGAGTATGCATGGAGTATAACGAGGAAGCTAAGAGAAGCAGGCCTCAAAGTTAGGATAGACCTAGCGAGATCGAGCGAGGAAGCGCAAAGGAGGAAAGCTAGGAGACTCAACATACCAATCCTAGCATTCATAGGTAGAACAGAGCTGGAAACAAGCACACTAACAATATACAACACTATAACCAGCGAAAGAACAACAGTAAAGCTAGAGGATGCCTCTGAAACCATAAAGAAAATGCTAAAAACAATCCCCAACTAAATCATACTCGTACCCCGCTACATCCACCTATGCTAAAAGAATAGAGTAACCTCAGGTATCAGGAGGAAATCATCATAGTCATAGTTGGGGTTACCTAGAGCTCTGGGCATAGAACCCTATGAGATGTAGCTATCGCATGTTTAGGGATCTGTAATACTTTGTATTATTGGGTAGAGTGTTCCTAGTGTTAGGACTTTCACCTTTGAAGCTTTAACATCTTTATACCTCAGCTCTCTAAGAATACCTAGGTAGGCTTTGCTGGTGTAGGGTTTTTGGAGAGGGTGAGGTTTAGGGTTAAGGGTTGGATTGGCGATGACGAGTTTAGGGAGTTGTTAGAATTTTCAAGGTATATTGGTAGGGTTGGCGGTGTTTCTGTATTCGAGCTGGATCCTTTAAAGATGAGGAGTAATGGGTATACTCTGGGGGATGTCTACTCTAAGCTTTCCTCTATTGAGGGTGTTGTTGAGGAGGATTTGAAGGCTATTAGGGACGCTTATCTTGAAGAATCCGTTGTCTATGTTAGGCTTGGCGGTGATGGTTTTCTAAGGGTTTCTAGTAGGGCTTATTTAAAGGGTTTCTTCGAGAAGCACGGTTTCACACCCCCATACTCCCCTTCTGAGAGGGCTTTCAAGATCCCACCCCACCTGTATGGGGATGTTGTTGTTAAGCTTGAGAGGGAGGGGTTTAATGTTGTTGATGAAGTTGGGCTGCTTAAGTCCTCTAGGCTACCTAGGGATCTAGTTTTTAGCGGTGAGCTTAGGGATTACCAGAGGGAGGCTTTGGAAGCGTGGGAGAGGAATGGGTTTAAGGGTGTTATAGCTCTACCTACAGGCTCTGGGAAGACTGTTGTTGCCTTAGCTGGTGTGGCTAAGCTTAGTGTTAAAACCCTTGTTGTGGTTTACACGAAGGATCATATAAAGCAGTGGGCTGAGGCCTTTAGGAGGTTCACCGGCGCTTCAGGTATCATAGGCATGTATTATGGTGAGGAGAAGAGCTTGAACCCCATAACTATAACAACGTATCAATCGGCCTTCAGGAATGTGGTTGAGTTCGCAAGGCATTTCGCCTTACTGGTATTCGATGAGGCTCACCATCTTCCAGCTGAGAAGTTTAAGCATATAGCTTTCAGCATGCCAGCACCCTACAGGATGGCTCTTTCAGCTACACCTGAGAGGGAGGATGGGAAGCACGTGGAGATATTCCCTCTAATAGGTGGTGTTATATACTTTAAGAGCGCCTCAGAGCTAGCCGAGAAAGGCTATCTAGCACCATTCACCCTTAAGAGGATTAAGGTTAGATTAACGGGGGAGGAGTGGAAGCACTACGAAGAGCTCAGAAGGAGATTCCTACTCCTAGCTGAAGGTAGAAGGTTCCAGGAGTTGGTGGAGGACGCTAAGAGAGGTGATAGGAATGCGGTGGAAGCATTAAAAATACATGCTGAGATGAGGAATATAATTAACTATAGCGAGTCGAAACTAAAAGCTGTAGAGGAGAAGGTTAGAGAGGAGCTCTCCAAGGGAGGCAAGATAATAGTATTCACACAGTACAAAGGACAGGCAGAGGAGATAGCATCAAGAGTCAAAGGACTACTACTACACGGAGAGCTAAGCGAGAGCGAGAGGGAGAGAGTGTTGAGAGCGTTTAAAACAGCAAAAACAGGAGTCCTAGTAGTAACAACAGTAGGAGACGAAGGCCTAGACATACCAGATGCGAACATAGGAATACTAGTATCAGGAACATCATCGAGAAGACAGTTCATACAAAGACTTGGAAGACTACTAAGACCGACACCAGGCAAAACAGCAATACTCTACGAGATAATAACAGCAGGAACAAGTGAAGAATACCAAGCTAGAAAGAGGAAAGAGTTACTATAGCATATGTCGCATCATTATCTGAACTCACCGTATACATGCTCTTCAAACCCAGACACCATTTAAACCCTCTATCCCGGAGCTCCCAAGAAGAACCCCAGGGCATTAAAAACTTCACATGTCACAACGACCCTCCTTGATTAACTATAAATGGTTTATAACCGTTACCATTCTATGATAACAGATAGGAGTTTAAAGTGTTGCTCGACATTGTTGGTAGTAAGGTTAGGTTTACTGTTCTAGCTAGCCTAGCTAAGGGGTCTAAGCTCTCCATCCCAGTTACTCCTAGGAGTGTTGCTAGAGTTTATGGTGTTAACCTTACTGAGACCTATAGGTTCTTTAGGAGGCTTGAGAGCTCCGGTTTAGCTGTGAGGGTTAGGGGTGGCTATGTGCTCTCCGAGAGGGGTTTGGCCTTGGTTGACTTCATTGTATCTACACTGCCTAACCCTACCCAGTGGTCTTCTCCTTTCATGGAGTGGGTTAGGAGGAGTGTCCCTGATACAATGTACTACATAGCCTACCCCCGTTTACAGTCTTGGTTCGGCCTCACCCCCTACCTCATAGTATTTGATAGGAGGCTTGCTGGGGCCCTGGAGCTCCCAAAGGGAATTAAGGTTGTTGGTGAGAGTAGCGGCCTGGGTGAGGGGCTTGTTCTAGCTGTTTTCACAAGCCTTAGGGGTAAGAGCTTCAAGTATTCATGGGACTACCACCTCTCCATTGCAAGTCTTGAGCAGGGGTACTCTGATCTGATATCATACACCCCCTTCTGGACTAACATTATCCCAGACGTGCTACTTAACAGGGATGTGCTGGATATAGATGAGATCTTCGAGAGAGCTACAGGGGCGGGTAGGAGGAGGCTTGCAACAGCCCTAGCATACTACATGACCCTAACAGGGCGAGTGGTGACCTTGAAAACACCATTCTATAGCCTGGTGGATGAAAGCCTACTTAGTAGTGTAATCGAGATGACACCATACCTCCTAGACTCTAGGATCCTTGAGGCAAGAAACATCTAGCACATTAGAGGTGTACGATGTTGAACGGAAGACCTGGAGTCCAAGAGTTTAGCGAGGCCGTAGCAAAGGAGGTCCCGGACATCAAGGTGTTAGATGAAGAGTTAGAGATCCTATCGAGAGGGTTAAGGTTGAGTGAAGGTGAGAGGCTTGACGTACTTAGGATGCTTGAGAGGGTGTACTACATAGTGCTCCTCATGAGGGAGCTACAGGATTACTTCAACAACCTAGTACAGTTTGGTGGCGGTGCGGTGTTAAACTACATCTTCATCTCGTTGATGGACGTGCCCAGGTTTACATTCGACCTTGATGCGAGCTGGAGAGGGAGGGTTGAGGGTAAGAGGAGGCTCCTAGGGGAGCTTACCAGGTTTAACAAGTACATGGCTCAGAAGCACCCTATCAGCATGCCAGTGGATGAATCGAAATGCCTGGAGTTGATGGTCGTAGAGTACGATGTTGAGAAGAACCACTTCCCCGACATACTATCGCTAAGACTCCCAGTTATAACCAGGTGGAGTGGTCTGGAGTTCTACAAGTACGTTAGAGCAAGGACAGGTGTTAGGATGAAATTCAACCTAGTCAAAGAACTGCGTAGGATCTTCTCGAACACCCTGGGGGTAAGAGATGCTAAGATAGACTATGTTAGATTCGAGATATCCTTTAACAAAGAGTACCCCGGTGTAGAGGTGGAGGTAGAGCTCCCCTTCAAGCTAGGGGTAGCTAATCTTAACATAACAGAGCTTGAGTACCAGCTAGCATCAAAGATCGTATACAAACTTGGAAGAGACTATGGGGAGGACTTAGGCTATGTCATGCACGACATACTGAAAGCAACACTAGATCTAAGACTACTAGAGGCGGTGGATCGGAGAAGGGTAGCAAGCTATGTTACGAGGATAGCTGGAGAGACGGGGGTTACACTAGCAGAGGTTAAAACCAACATAACAACCAACACTAGGTACCTCGTAGAAAGAGGGGGCGACTACTGGAACAACATACACTACATACTAGTAAGATCCAAATACCAGGACGTAGGAGGACTAGTCAGGGAGATTCAGAGGAAAACCATGGAAACCCTTAACCCCTAAATGCTATCAACCATGTGCTAAAAGCCCATCATAATGGTGAAGAACTCTAGGAATGCATGGCTCAATCCTAGGGTGAGGTGGAACAGAGTTAGGATTGTATTTTAAGCTCCGCAGACATAGTAGTAGATGGAATACAGAGGTGGAAGGTGTGGTCTGGGAGACACTGGTGCAGGTAGCATTGCAAGCCATATCACAAGCTCCATGGGCTCTAGCATTAATCATAATTATACTTGTAGTGTACGTTAGGTTAAGGGACAAGTTTAGGGGAGAACTTAGAGAGTTGAGGAGAGAGCTTAGAGAGTGGGCTACCGTTGTTAACACGAACCTCATAGGGGTTATGGCTCTCCTAGCATCTGAGGGTCGCATACCTTGGGATGCGTTCCTTAAATCTGTTAGGGAGCTTACGGTAAGCCCTGGGGCTGAAAGCAGGTATTACACTAAGGCTGACGAGGAGGAGTTGAGGAGGCTGCTTAACAAGGATTACAGGGAGTACACGGAGGAGGATGCGAGGAGGATTGAGGAGATAGCGAGAAAGGTGATAGCTGAAGCTGAGGCCACCGGGAGAGAGGGCCTCTACGAGGCCTACTACTGGTTGAGAAGCTACGCACAACTAATAAGATTCTACCTGAGACTAGGCAAGAAGACAGCTTAGAATGAAACTTAATAGCATACGCTCCTCTCAGCTAGGATTAACGTTAAACCAGGTACCAGAGCTAGGAGCTCTAACGCGTAAAAGAAACACAAATGCCATGGGGTGATGTCAGAAGCCGAGAGCTCTTGAGCATATCATAGAACCCCCTAGTAGAACGCCACTCTTACTCGTAACAGTTCAAGTTTAAAGGACAACATCAAGGCTACTTTCAAGCTTATGTAGATTACAGTAATTCTAGCAATGTAATCTGAACGCATAAACCGTCTGCCGCTTTGTGGAGAAAACCTTCACACGTAAATGTTCTAAGTTACCTATAAGGATCCATGGCAAAACAGTTACCCATCCCACCCTAAGGGGCCTCTACTCCAAGCCTACAAGATAACAAGGAATACTATGAGCACTCAGCTTAAATCATTCTAGAATATCTTAACTAGGCGTTTTTAAATAATCCCTCCGCCAAACCCTATATGGCTAAGGAGGTGAGAGTAGAGTGGAGGTCAAAGTGAGATTGCTTGAATTACTAGGAGCCCCGGTACTCTTAGATGGATATCCCTCCGTGTATGCGAATATACCATGTAGTTTCACGAATAGCATTGGCTATCTCTCACGATAAAACTCTCGGGGGGATTATTAGTATGAGATTCATCTTTTTACCTATTACGGTGTTCCTCATAGTATTCGTGCTACTCTCTATTATCCAATATATGGACTTCGAGAGGGGGTCTCTAGAGACCTTCGGTTATAGAGAGTGGAGGTTAAACGGGCTCGTGAAATTCTACGATAAATCCCTAAGACCTTTATATGCTGTTGATCGAGGGGTTAGTCTTATAGTTAAGAATACTACTCTCTCGGTTAGGGTAGAGGAGGGGGGTTATACTCTTATCAGTAGCGGGGGCGTTGGAGTTTTAAAGGCTAGGTTCTCCGGTATGGATGTTGAGTGGTTTAACTGGTTCAAGGGTGAGTACGTACCTGTAGGATTCTCACCCTTCCTAATAGTATGGCCTGTTAAGCCTAAACCCATATTAATGCATTTACTCCTTAGGCAGGTCGACATAGTGTACCTTGGATCCGAGCAGGACGTCGATTTTGACTGGATTATAAGAGGGGAGTATCTACTACACCTCCCTGACGGTAGGGTTATCCCCGTTAGGAGATTTGATGTTCTAGAGCTTAAAACACCATTAAGGTACATCTCAGTTAATATAAAAACAAATGCTACCAGTATAACCTCTGAGGAGCCGTTTAGCTGGTTCTTTGTGGAGTATAAGGGTAGCCTGCCGATAAGCGTTCATGCTGTGGTCCCCCTAGAGTTTATTAACAGGGAGTATCTGCTTGAACTCGGCATTAGCGATGATTTGCTGGAAAGAGTTGGCTACGTGGATTTCATGTTGGAAGCTGAGGAGGGTGGGAAGCTTAGAGTTGTAGGTGGTTTCGGTCTACTCTACTTCCTCTACCCCGTAATTGGAGGTATTGTATCAGGGGTTTTGGTGGTGGTGTATCGATGGGCTTTAAGGAGGTTTTTAAAGCGAACATAGCTTTACTACAGATCTCACCTATAACTTTCATAGCTGGGGCACTCCTAGTTCTGATCCCACCTTACATCCTCTTCTCTCTCACAATGACATACACCTATGGGAAGACCTTTCCATCGCCAGAAAACCTCGTTACAAGTCTCGAGCATATCCCTGAACCTCGATACACAAAGTTTACACCTCAACCGGATATAGCGGGGGTTTTCCTAAGTTGGCTTCTAACAATACTTCTCACTGCTCTTGTTGCTAGCATCATCTCTGAGGGTTCCTTGAGAAGGCAGGTTGATTACGCTATAGCTTATACAAGCTCTCCTACCAAGTCACTTCTAGCTGTTAGTCTAAGCCTCCTAACCTTAATGCTACCTCAATTGATAGCTGTGGGTGTAGGGTTTGCATTCATACACTACTCTGTGCTAGGCTGGGATCTCGGTAGGACTGTCACTATAGGCTTGTATGTAACACTAGCTATTATGGTCCTTGGTTTACTCGTATCCTCTCTAGTCTCATACATTAGAGCTCCCCCTATATACTGGGCTGTGGTTATAGTGATGGTCATCGCCATGTACGTAGTCTTTTTAGCAAGACCTAATACCATGAGGTTAATCATCCCCCTCATGGGGCTCCTGGAGTATATGGAGGGGGGTGGTCTGGAAAATCTACTAGCACCACTAGCCCTGTACCTGGTCTCTACAGCTATCCTATACCTACTTATATCCTATAGGAGGTGATGGGATGCTCACGTATAAAATACTTCTTCAAACCCTCTCATCCACGGTAGCACTTCTACTATTATCACTGGTTATCCTCCAAACACTAGGTGATTTCAGGCATCTCTTGACAGCGCCAACTCTCATACCTCCCAGTCCTCCTGGAGAGAGGTATATTCCGGTTAGCATAACATACTATGCCTATAAAATATATCAAATGCTAATACCCTTTAAGGTAGCTGTTGTTGAAGTTAGGAGACCGGATCTCGTTGACCTCGTTAAGTTCTATGTTAATGAGAGATCCTATGTTAACCCTGAAGGTGCGATAGACTGTAACGGCCCTTGCTTTATGCTAATATTAATTGTGCGAAATGTAACCGTCGTGTATGAAGCTCCACCACCTGTAACCGTTGTGGTTGTAAGGGCTTATACAGATCATATTAAACCGTTGATAGCAGTTTTATCCATTGCCACCATCATGCTCTCAGCCCTCCTATGGGTGGTTAGGCGTGGGAGGAGAGTGTATAGCTTGGGGTAGGGGTGTTTGGAAGAGTTTTGGGAGTACAATTGTCTTCGCTGATGCCGAGTTCTGCTTTAGGAGGGGTATGAATGTCCTCTGGGCTCCTAATGGTAGTGGTAAGAGTACCCTGATTAAACTGCTTTTGGGTATACTGAAGCCTGATAGGGGTGTTGTATGGATTGATAGGAGGTTTAAGCTAGGGGTTCTACTTGAGGATCATGTGGCCCTCCGAGGCACACTCCTCCCAGATCTCATAAGCTATGGGGTTCTGATCAAGGGTGGTGGCTCCCTCAAGATAAGTGAGGTAGTAGATCTCGTAGGCTTAAGAGGCGAGCTGAGTAAGAGTGTGGGTGAGCTCAGTGCTGGTAACTCCAAGAAGGCTCTCATAGCCCAAGCTCTAGCAGGTAACCCTGAGCTCCTGGTACTAGATGAACCTCTATCAAACCTAGATCCAGCGTCTAGGATTGCTATCTCAAGTATGTTGAATGATCTTAGGGATAGGGGTGTTAGCATGATTATAGCAACACACATACTATCAGTTCTAAACCCGGATTACATGTACACTATAGCGAACAACAAGATCCTGGGCCCCCATGTGCTGAGGAGGGCTAGGAGGGTGCGTGCTATAAATCCTAAGACGGGGTTAGAGGAGGAAATGGAGGTAGATGATGCTATTAAAGCCTACCATGAGGGGTGGGTGGTACTGGATGCTTAAGGTGTACGCGGAGGGAGTCACCTTTCATCCTAGTATGAGAGTTCTTCACAAGGTATTGAGGTCATAGCTTGGTCTGAATGCTACGGGCTTCACTTTTTCTACTCCTAGTTTTTTGAGGGCATTCTTAATCCTCAGTTGTGGTTCTGATGGTACTACTAGCTCTACGCAATCCCCTTCTATTACCACTCTTGATACTTCAGGCCACTCAGCGTTCTTTAAGAGCTCCACCCCCTCCTTTCCACATCCTTTTACTCTTAGTTCTAGTACTCTAATACAATCACCGGGCATTGTTGATTGTACTCTGAGGTACACCTCGTATCTCGGCTCGTCTAGGAGTACATCGTATACTGTTTCTTCTCTTGTGTAGAGGGTTGCCTCAACTTCAGCTATGTCTTCCTCCTCTAGCACCTCTAAGTCCTCGAGACATGGGGCTCCAGGCGTGGGTTCCCATTCATCCCCTATGGGGTCTTCTCTTAAAACCAGCTTCATCGCCATGCTTTTCTTTAGCTTTTGGAGCCTTATATCTCTTGGTGTTTAAGACTTTCCTTCTCTAAGGCTTATCTTCGGGTGAGCCTATGGGCGTCGTTGTTAGGACTGGGTGTAGGCTTCACGCTGGCTTCTACTACGCTGGTTTGGATTGGGGTGTTAGGTGGGGTGGTCTAGGTTTCTACGCTGATAGGCCGAGGGTTGTTGTTGAAGCGTCAAGATGCGATGGTCTGGAGCTTGTTGGTTTCGGTGTTAGGGAGCCTCTTGTGAGACAGGCTTTAGAGGTGCTCGGCATAGAGGGTGTGTGCTTGGAGGCTAGAGAGCTTATACCAGCACATGTGGGTTTAGGTAGTACTACACAGTTGCTACTAGCTGTGGCGGTTGCGGCATCGCGTGCTAGGGGTTTGAGATTGGATCCATTTGATCTAGCTGTGAGGCTCGGCAGAGGTAGGGTCTCGTGGGTTGGAAGCCTGTTATTCAAGCTAGGAGGATTTGTTATGGATGCCGGGACGCCGAGCCCTTTGGGGCCGAGAGCTCTTACACGACTTGAAGTACCCGGGGACTGGGCTTTCGTCATGGTAACTCCTGGTGTGGAGAGGGGGTTTAGCGAGGTTGAGGAGCCCAAGATAATGGGGAAGCTGTGGGAGCCCAGCTTAGAAGCATCATACCATATGAGTAGGGGGGCCCTGAGGCTAGCCTCAGCGGTGGCCAGGGGGGATCTAGGGGAGGCTCTAGAGGGTCTTAGGGAGGTTCAGCTGGGTACAGGCCTCTACTTCTCATTAATCCAAGGAGGTGTTTACAGGAGCTCCCTAAGCAGGGTGGTTGATGAGGCTAGATCTAAAAACATAACCCTAGCCCAGTCAAGCTGGGGGCCTACACTGTACACTATAACAGATTACAGAAATGCGGGTAGCGTAGCGGAGGAGCTAGAAAGAATACTGGAAACCCTAAACCTAAGAGGGGTAGTAGTGGTTAGCAAGCCTAGGAATGAGGGTGCAAGTATACAAAATAAATCCTAAACCAATCCTCAAACCTTAGCTGTTGCTAGCTTCTTCTCAAGCTCGTCTATCATCTTACTAACAATAAACACTATCTCCTGGCTAGCGTTTATCTCTATAAGCCTCTCATATACACTTCTAAGCTTTCCTAAATCCTTAGCTCTATAAGCCTTCCTAGCCTCATCATACAATACAATGTCCTCCCCGCTAACCTTCATGCACATACTACTACACCCCCCTTCCTTAGATGTCGACTCTGGAGTTTTTAAGATTATATAATGTACCTCCCCCCTGCGGGGAGGAGCTCCTATAATTGGAGGCTTGTGTTCCTCAACATGCTTCAACACTATTCTAATTTAAGCTTAGATTATTCTTAGACGCTTGGGGGTCTTTAGGGGTGTCTGGGTTTAATGTCTTCGATAAGCTTAGGGTTTTAGCTGAGAGGGGTTTGGATCCATATGTTTCAGTTTACAGGTTTGAGGTTACAGCTAGAGCTGAGGATATTAGGGTTAGGTACTCTAGCCTAGCTCCTGGCGATGAGACGAATGACGTTGTTAGTGTTGCTGGTAGAGTATGGCATGTTAGGAGTCATGGAGGTATAACATTTATAGACTTATATGATGAGACGGGGAGAATCCAGATTGTTATTAGAAGGGATGCTCTTGAAGCCAACCCTAGGCTAGGATTCCTAATGGGGGTTCTAGATAAAGGTGATATTATTGGTGTTAGGGGTAGGGTTATAAGGACTAGGAGGGGGGAGATATCGGTTTTAGCTGAGGATATGGAGCTCCTAGCTGTAACCTGGAGGCCCATACCATTCCACGAGTTCGGTGTTAGAGATCCGGAGCAGAGGTATAGGGAGAGGTACATTGATATAATGTTGAACTCTAGGGTTAGAGGGGCTATAGTGAACCTCTATAGATTAGAGATGGAGATGAGGAGGATTCTGGATAGCAAGGGTTTCGTAGAAGTTCACACGCCAAAACTACAGCCTATATACGGTGGGGCTTTAGCGAAACCCTTCGTGACTAGGATCAACGCCCTAGATAGGATAGTCTACCTTAGCATAGCCCCGGAGACGTACCTTAAGAGGCTTGTTGTAGCAGGCCTCCACAAGGTCTACGAGATAGCAGTATGCTTTAGGAATGAGGATATAGATGCAACGCACTACCCTGAGTTCGTACAGCTAGAAGCGTACCAGGCTTTCGCAGACTGGAATGACATGATGGCTTTAACGGAGGAGCTCATAGCAGAGTCTGTGAAGAAGGTTTACGGAGACTACAAGGTTGAAGTCGAGTCTGAGGGCGAGGTTAGAGTAGTAGACTTCACCAGACCCTGGAGGAGGGTTAACTTAGAGGAGTCGATTGAGAGTATTTTAAAAACAAGGGTTAGGGGTAGAAGTAGGGAGGAGCTCTTAGAGATAGCGAGAAGCCTGGGAGTCGAGGTTAGGGATCCGAGGAAGGGTAAAATTCTAGAGAAGATCTTCGAGAGGCTAGTAGTACCCAGCATAGTCAACCCAACGTTCGTAACACTATTCCCAAGAGACATATCACCCCTAGCTAGACCCTATAGAGGAGACCCAGACTACGCTGAAAGATTCGAGCTCTACATAGCAGGACTTGAAATAGCAAATGGGTACTCAGAGCTCAACAACCCCCTCCTCCAATACAGTCTATTCAAGGAGGAGGAGGAGCTAAGGAGGATAGCGGGGCTCGATGTAGAAGCACACCCAATGGATAGAGACTACATAAGAGCCTTAGAGTACGGAATGCCCCCTACAGGCGGAGTTGGCATAGGGTTATACAGGCTTATAATGATCCTCTCAGGACTACCCTCCATAAAAGATGTAATACCCTTCACAATAACATCCCAAGAGGACATAGAACTAGTTGTGGAAAAGCACCTAGAACAGCTTGGAAGAAACCCGAACTCAATCCAAGGATAGATGCAATCCTTAAAACCACCACTATAACCAGGTTACCTAGAGCTCCTAGGGGGATAACTAGGTCTTAGAAGATTCTGAGAACCCGAGTTTGAATTCTCTAAGAGTTCTAAGAGCTAAGCATAGTAACCTTAGGAGATCCCATCTCTTGCTAGCCATATTCGAAGCACAACACCCTATTTAGGCAATCCTAGCTTTAAACCCCTAGAGGTAACCTTGAGTTTTGGAGGTTGAGCATGCCTATAGGTGGGAGTAAGTCTGAGAAGCTTAAGTATAGGATCTTGGTTGTTGAAGCTTTAAGGGCTGCACGTAGGCTTCTCCCCTATTCTTATAGGCAGCTTGCTAGAGAGATTGGCTTTGATGAAACTCTACTTGCTCGCTACTCATCCGGCCTCTCAGTCCCTAGTTACGAGCAGGCTATTGAGCTTATGAAAGCTTTAAGGAGGGTTCTAGATCCCGCTAAGCTTACCTTGAATCGTGCAAGCGAGTTTAAGGGTCTCCTCGACTTAACACCTATCCTATCAGACCCCTACATGTTGAAGGTCCTAGCTATAGAGTTCTACGAGAGGTTTAAGGATAGGGAGGTTAACAAGATACTCGTCCCTGAAACCTCGGGTATAACCTTAGCTACAGCTATAGCTATAACATTTGATGCTACACTTGTTGTGGCTAGGAGGAGTAAGGATAACCCTGTTATGGAGTATATCGAGGAGCATGTCGTGGAGCCTCCTACGGTGAAGAACATATTCTACGTGCCTAAGGGGAGCTTGAGGGGTAGCGATAGGGTGCTCATAGTAGATGATATTGTTCAAACAGGATTAACTCTTACTGTTATGAAGAGGTTTATTGATAGAGCAGGGGCGAAGCTACAGGGTGTGGCTGCAATTGTAGTTATAGGTGAGGAGTGGAGGAGGAGGGTTGATATTAATAGTGTGGAGGCCATCATTAGGATATCGAAGGCCTAGTCGTTGATCTACGCAAATCAATAATCTTATGGAAGGCTAATTACGGAATAGCATATAGGCTTGACTCTTTTGATTTAAAACCCGGTGTGTAAGGGTGGAGAGGAGAGAGTTTCTCAAACTAGCTGGTGTAGGCGTAGCAGGGCTCCTCTTAGGCTTTGGAACAGGCTACTATGCCCGAACCCCCCAGCTGGTTGAACGCGAGGTCCCTAGGAGGCTTAAAACACTCTGGATATACGTGGGCCCCATAGCTGATATAGGGTGGACTGCTGCACACCATGAGGGTAGAGGTTATGTTGAGACTAGATTCGGTGGCTTAGTTGAGACAAAGTTCATAGAGAAGGTTAGCGAGGCTGAGGCTAGGAAGGTTATTGAAAGCGAGTTAACAAGGGAGAGGTATGATGCTGTATTCGCTACAAGCTACGGGTTTAAGGATGCCGTTAAAGAGCTAGCTAGGGACTTCAAAGATGTTAAATTCTACCATTGTAGTGGCGAGTTCGAAGCGTTCCAGGATCTACCTAATGTTACAACGTATTTTGCAGAGTTCTACCAACTATACTACCTAAACGGTGTAGCCGCGGGGGCTGTAACAGAGTCTTGTAAGGTTGGCTACGTACCAGCATTCCTAATACCTGAGGTTGTCAGGCATATAAACGCCTTTGCTCTAGGGGCTGTCCACGGAGCCAAGCTCATGGGTAAGTGTGGTGATGGAGAGAGGTTGGAGATCTACTCAACCTCCCCTCTGAAAAGCTGGTTCGCCCCCGATGCTGCGGCTGCTAGTGCTAGACACCTGGTTACAAGGTATAATGTTGATGTGATAGCTTTCACAGAGGATACAACATCCGTTCTCGATGTAGCTGAGGAATACCATGCTAAGGGGGTTAAGGTCTACAGCTTCAGCCACTATAGTAACATGTACGAGTACTACAAGAAGATAGGTAAAACACTGAAATCCCATCTTACAGGACAGGTGGCAAACTGGGGTCCTATATACGAGTACCTGCTAGCAAGGTTAATGGCAGGCGTCTTCGTTAAAGAAGACATCTGGACTAGGATAGGTGACTTCACACCCTTCAGGTGGAGGCTCCCAGTCGAAAGATCCACTGCTGGACAAAGCGAGGGCACAGTCTATCTAGCACCGTTGAACACGGAGGTCATACCAGCAAAGGCTTTGGCTGAGATTAAGAGGATTTACGAGGATATGAAGGAGATGGCGTTCGAGCCATTCACAGGCCCTATTAGAGGTTACAAGATAGACTTCGACGGTAGACCTCAGGAGGAGCCTAAGCTTAAGGTGGAACCCGGCTATAGACTTGGTAGGAGTGAGCTCTGGTACATGGATTGGTTCTACGAGAAGATAATATCGCCAGCTTAAACAAGCCTGTCAGGGAGGTAAAGGGGCCGGGTTTATGAACACATTTTTATCCATTAGGGATGTAAGGGTTGTCTACCCAGGGGGCGTCATAGCTAACGACGATGTCAGCCTTGACATCCGTAGAGGTGAGGTTTTAGCACTCCTAGGAGAGAATGGTGCTGGTAAGACAACGTTAATCAGAGTAGTGGCGGGTCTCGTTAAGCCTGTCAAGGGGGAGCTGGTGTTAGATGGTGTGAGGTTTAAACCCTCGAGTTACAGGGATGCGTTGAGAAACGGTATATACATGGTTCCTCAGATGCCTCAGTTCTTCGACGGCCTCACAGTCCTAGAGGATATAATGTTAACTCTAAGACTAGCAGGTAGAAGTATTAATAGGGGGAGGCTTGAGGCGAGGATAGCGGATCTAGAGGGTCTACTGGGGTTTAAGGTTAACCTGAGCTCTCACTGCTGGTCACTATCGATAGGGGAGAAGCAGAGGGTGGAGTTACTTAAAGCACTACTCTTAGACTCTAAGATGCTCATGTTAGACGAGCCTACAACCCATATGACCCCCCATGAATTCAATTCATTTAAGGGTCTACTAAGGGGTTTAGCTGGTGAAGGTAGATCGGTTGTGTTTGTAACACATAAGGTGTACGAGGCCTTAAGTGTAGCTGATAGAGTAGCTGTTATGAGGAAAGGTAGGATTGTAGGAGTGTTCCAGGCGGGGGAGGTCTCAGAGGATATACTGGTTAAGTACATGTTCGGTGAGAATGGATATCATAGAGTGTTTACACCCAAAAACTACAAGGAGCCAGTCCACGTCAAGGGGGAGCCTGTACTCGAGGTCCTAGACTTGTGGGTTAAAGGGCCCTACGGTCAGATAGCAGTTAAAGGTGTAAGTATGATTGTTAGGAAGGGCGAGGTTGTAGGTGTTGCCGGTATAACGGGTAACGGTCAGAGGGAGCTATTCGAGGCCATAATTGGTTTAAGGAAGCCTATTAAGGGTAGGGTAGTTCTTAACGGGGAGGATGTAACGGGGAGGGATCCAGCTTATAGGATTAGGAAGGGAGTTGCTGTTATACCTGAGGAGAGAGTTGGTTGGGGTCTAGCCTCCGGACTCACTGTTGTTGAGAATATCGCATTCTCACTTATCCCAGTAAACTCTAGTATAGGGCGTTTCATAGTAGACTGGAGGAAGGCTAGAGAGGTGGCAGAAGAGGTTGTAGCTATGATAGATGTTAAGGTTCACGATCTCAGCGCAACTATAGACTCTCTAAGCGGTGGTAATATGCAAAGACTTATGATTGCAAGGGAGCTCTACAAAAGACCTATACTCATAGTAGCTATGAATCCTACCGGTGGCTTGGACCTCCAAACATCCAAGATTGTTAGAGGGATGGTAGTAGGTAGCTCTAAGGCTTCAGCAGTACTAGTTATTTCAGAGGATTTAGAGGAGCTCCTGGAGATCTCGGATAGGATTTACGTTATGAGCGATGGAGTGGTAAAAGGAGTTTTTGAGAAGCCCTTCAACGCGGATAACATAATTAGAGCCATGGTTGGCTAGCGGTTGAACCCCATGCTAGCATCTAGACCTAGCCTTAGACCACTAGTTGGTGTCACAATAGGACTTATAGCTGGGTTCGCCTTAGCCCTAATCTTAGGCTCGATTAGCCCAGCCGGCTTCAAAGGCATGGCCAGCTCGTTGGTATGGGTTTACACCAGCCCGGCACCACTCATCTTCACGCTAACACTATTAGGCCCTATCGCCTGTGCAGCCGTAGGCCTCACCCTAGCCTATAGGGCTAGGTTTATAACTATAGGGTCTGAGGGTCAGATACTCCTAGGTTCTATTGTAACCCTATGGCTTATAGAGTATTCAGACTTAAACCTCCACCCCACTATAGCGATCCCCACATCCATAGTATTAGGAGGTTTCACGGGAGCATTTCTAGGCTTCGTGGTAGGCCTCCTAAGGGTTTACGTTAATGCTAACGAGATACTTGTAAGCCTTATGTTAAACTATGTCATCCTATACATTTTAAACCACCTAGCCTCAGGGCCCTGGAGGGTTGGACCATTTGCTATAACCAGGAGTGTTGGTGAAGAGTACAGGCTCGGCCCCCTCGCAATAGTCGTTACAACTGTTTCACTAACACTACTATGCTGGGTTCTACTTACCCGAAGCAAGTTCGGCCTCGCAATTAAAGTCTACGGGAGAGCTCCTAGGGTTGCCGAGACGTACGGTTTAAACTCGAAGACCATAGTATTGGCGGTAGCAATGCTATCCGGGTTCACCTCAGGGGTTGGAGGAGTCCTTATGATGCTTGGTTTCCAACACAACCTATCACCCATGAGTGTTAGCCCAGGCTATGGCTACATGGGGGTTCTAGTATCGTGGCTTTCAGCTAACAACCCCCTAGTAGCACTTCTAGCATCATGGTTCTTCTCCTCAATCCTAGTCCTCGGTAGATCCCTCCAGGCTAGCGGCCTACCCATAGGCTATGTCCTAGCAATACAATCGATAATAGTCCTCTCAGTAATGATAGCTAGGAGGCTCACGAGTAGGTGAAGGGTTGTTGGTTGTAGTAGATTACATGTCTATAGCTTTTATAACGAGCATCCCAATAATACTAGCAGCCCTAGGGGAGGTGCTTGTAGAGAGAAGTGGAAGGGTTAATCTTGGAGTTGAGGGTATGATGGCTTTCTCAGCATCTATAAGTGTAGCAGTATCAACGCTAACCGGGTCACCACTCATAGGACTTATAGCGGGGGGCCTGGCAGGTGTAATTCTATCAACAGTTTACACCTTAACTGTGATAGGGTTGAAGCTAGACCAGATAGTGGTGGGGCTGATAATATCATTAGCAGGTCTAGGCCTAGCAGATCTGATTTCAAGCACAGGATATAGGGTGGGGTACAACATCCCCCATGGCTCAACACTACACAACACGTTAATCGTCATAACAATAGTACTACCACCAATACTCTGGCTAATACTATATAGGACACCGCAGGGGGTGGAGTTGAGAGCCGTAGGATACGATGAGCACGTAGCAAGAGAGAGGGGGTTAAGAGTAGACCTCATAAGAGCGGTAACAGTAACCATCGGAGGGCTCACAGCAGGGATAGCGGGAGCATACATGGCATTAGTACTATACAATGGAAGGTACTTCTCAGGAATAACAGGAGGATGGGGATGGCTGGCGATAGGATCAGTAATCCTAGGATACTGGCACCCAATAGGAGTAGCGGTAGCAGCATATACAATAGGTATACTGTTAACAACAAAACCACTACTAACATCAGAACTAGGCCTACCACCAACCCTAGTAACAATAACACCATACATAGCGGTGATAATAGCACTAACCCTAGTAACAATAATATCTAGGAGAAAGCCAAGCTTAATACCGCCAAAACCACTATAGAGCAAACCAAAAATAAGGATACAATCTAAACCTCAATAACAATAATACATCTTTCTTTTTAGTATCTAAAATATTTGAAAATATACTCATAGATTTAGGCCTTCCTGTAAAATATATACCTTGAGATGGCAGATTACGTCCTCGATATTTAGATTAGAGACTACTGCCATGCTAGTAGTAGGACTTATTATCGGTGGCATTGTAGGGTGGTTCGCAGCATCATCCCTAGCACAGCCTCCAGCTGGTGCGGTAAAGACATTCTATGTTCTCGAAACCGAGTGGGCTTTCGCTCTATACGATAATGGGTTTAGGAAAGTGGAGAAGATTAAGGTTAGCAGAGGTGATATTAGGGCCTAGCAAACCTCACCTTTAAAGGCGGAGTAGGACTCTTGCATAACTCTGGAGCGTTAGACTTTTAAATCTCTGCGTTGTGTTGTGTGCTGGGAGGGGGTTGGGGTGGCTCCATCTGTGGGTGAAGTGCTTGGAGGGATGACCCAAGGGGGGACTATTCCCCGATTTGTACTCACAGGTGGAGACCCCGACCCCCTCCAGTCTCTAAGAGAGGAGATTGCTGAGAGGTTGAACAGCAACTGGAGGGATGTTAGGTTAAGACTGTTGCCCACAGGGGTTGAGCATGGGAGTTTGATGGGTATTGGTTTGACATGCGTAAGGCTATACAATGAGCTTAACTATGAGAAGAGGCAGGCATTCTTCAAGGGTGAGCTCACCAGGGATAAGATGCGTGAGATTGACAGGAAGTACTACTACAAGTACAACGAGGTTCTAGGTGTTAACGCTCAGGCCGTTATACAGAAGAACGATGAGGCCTGGAAATCATTCTTCGAACTCCTGAAGCTGAAGAAGCAAGGCAAACTACCGCCTCACATCAGGAAGGTTTCACCTCCTGGGTATTGGAAGGATAGGTTTACTGGTAAGAAGGAAATACACATATTCATTAGGAGCGATAGATATCACTTGGAGCCCATAGATGAGAATGGAGGTTACCTTGTACTAGAAGATTTCGGTTTGAGGATCCGGTACGCTGGTAGGATTAAATGGGAGGGTAAGCAGGGAAGACTTGAAATAATATACATTAATGGTAGGTGGTTCGCCTATGTACCAATAGATGTTGGGAGGGAGCCACCGAAATCGAATAAGAAGGGCTATGTTAAGCCTAACTATAGGGATAGGAAGGGTAGGATTGTGAACCCAAGGTCTATAAAGCAGAGGGATCCTGTTGGCGACGAGAAGGCATTCATGGACATGGGCTTAAACAACCTATTCGCAGTAGTCACAACAAACGGCTACGTACTATTGGTTAAAGGTGGTACCATCAAGTCTGAGTATTATTGGTGGAAGAGGGAGATAGTAGCATACCAGGCTGTAAGAGATCTACTTAGAAACGCTGGATTCCCAACATGGATCACATACCACGAGAGGTACCTTGAGGCTATATGTACTAGGGATGAGAGGCTTAGACACCTGTACAGGACATCGATTAGATTTCTAGCAGAAACACTGTGGAGTAGGGGTGTCCGTAAACTATACATAGGATACCCTATAATGCTATCACAGGACAACGGGAACGAGTATAACACAAACATATGGTGGTACAGGAAGATAGTACTATGGATTGTGGATGTATTCAGAGAGTACGGTATGGAGGTTGAAATCGTACCAGAATACTATACAAGCAGGGAGTGCTCGATATGCGGTGAGATGCATGAGAACGGTAGAGTGTATAGGGGTTTGTATGTATGCAGGAGGACTGGGAGGAAGGTTAACGCAGATGTGAATGCAGCATTAAACATAGCGAGAAGACAGGGGTACAAGGTAAAGATAACGAGGAAGATCGAGAGTTACATAGTAACACACAACGGTGTAAAGTCATTAATCCCCCACCGGAGGGCTAACACCCAAGACCCAGAGATTCGAAACCCCGCCCTTTAAAGGCGGGGAGGGGTCACCTTTAATATATCACCTGTTTTTACATTCACTACCTTAACTATATCCCCTCTGTAGGCTATGGATGCTCCTAGTTGTTTTTCAATGTGTGGGTTTAGATTTGCGTCGAGGAACCCTTCTGCTATTAGTAACCTGTAGTTTATAGTTGTTCTATCGTAGCTTGTCACTATGGCTACATAGCTTATCCCGGCTTTCTCTAGTAGCTCTCCTCTCTCAATAGCCTTCTCTACAACCTTATCTAGATCTCTTAGGAGCTCCAGGGTTAGCCCTGTTGCTCTTACAACTACAACACCTCCACGATCACCTCTAACTAGGTATACTCTCACAAGGCCATCCTTAGGGTGTAGTGTGAGCTCGATCGTGATATCACTATAGTTGCACCTGAACTTGCTGCAGAGGATCCTAGCTACGTCAGCTAGAAGCTCTATAAAGGCAAGGTTGTGGCCGTAGAGGTTCCAACAGTAGCCTTCAACCTCGCCTAGGGACTCCGTGTACGAGAGTTCTACAACAGGGGTCTCGTAGCAATAAGGGCACTTATCCCGAACACTGGCCTTGGAGTAAATCCTACCACACCTAGGACATCTAACGAGGCCAGCCTCGTTAACCACACTATGGACGAGATAGTTCCTACAATTATCGAGAACACCCCTATAGTAATCCCTACTCCTAACAACCTCGCTTACAACATCCTCAGACATCAAACCCCACCTGAGAAGCCTCCTCAACAACCACACACTTCAAAGCCACCGAAACACTAGAACAACAGCTAAACCCTAATAATATCGTAGCTAGAGGAAATTGAAACACTCTCCACACTTAAACCTTAAAATCGTGGAGTTATTTGAACTAACCCATGAAATTATAGCATGATAATTGATATACGTTGAAAGAAAGAGCCGGCCCTTGAAGTCTATTCTATTTTCTCTATAGATTTATATGTAGATTTATAAGAGTTTTTGGTTATCCCATTGTAGAGAGTGAGGAGAGTGGGATCATGGGGTTGAGGCAGGTTTTTGGAATAGTCTTTGCATCTCTAGGCTTTGCATCCCTCCTTTTATCCATATTGTATTTTATTTATGCTATATACGTAACTACAAAGACTCCTCCTAGAGGAGATTTCCTTGCGGGCTTAGTGTTCGCACCCTCCGTATTACTCTGGCTTGTCTCCACAGTTCTATACGTGGCCGGCTACCTGATCAGTCTAGGTGTGAAATCTAGGTTGTTAGCAGTATTGTTCACGGTAGGAGGTGCTATTAACCTCTTCACCGGCTCTGCTCTAACAGTATTCCTTCTAGCTCAACATGGATTCAATATAACAAGTGTAAGCGTTATAGAGTCCCTTCCCTACTTATCCATCATAATCCTCGTTGGAATAGCGTTCATCTTAGCTGGAAGAAGGAAACTATGAGTACACTAAAACCTTTGTTACCATAGAGTTTTAAGGGAGTCCTTATCTCCTCATTCTTATAGCAAATATCACCACTACTACTATTATAGTGATTAAGGCCGCTATCGCCACCGCTATGAAACTAACTTCAGCGCCTTGAGCGGATCTCTCATATCTGCCGAAAGCTGGCATCTCATACGTAGCGGGGGGAGTGCTGTATTCATGTGTAGTCATCGTACTAGGTGTGTACATGGATGTTGTGTATGTAGGTGTCGTGACAGTTATACCGGTATATGGCTCTCTCAACTCCTCCAATGTAACTGCTATGGAGTATATGAACCAAGCCCCGGATTTCATGATAGGTTCGTATTTAGTCATGTTAAGGGTCTTCTGCTCTCGAACTTCTATCGTATAGAGGCCAGCTACTATGTAGAGGTTCCTGCCGTCAAAAGCCATCCTACCCTCTAGGGATGAAGGGATTTTAGGCATCCAAGCCTCCCACTCCCAATTATATCCTTTGCTTCTCAACGTTCCAATCATATCCCTCAGGTTGCTGACCGCCTCTAAGCCTAGCGGCATTTTAGGACGGCGGTTCCACTCTCTATCGAGAACCCGAAGGGCCGGCTCGTAGTCTTCGAAGGTGATGACGTATAGGTAGCTGTTGGTGTAGAGGATCCTGCGAGCGAAAAACTTCACTTCATACGCCACCCACTCCCCATGCATATTGTACTTATTTATGGCGTTACTCCTACTTCCAATTACGTAGGCATATCCTTCCTCATCAAACGCTATGGCCGTAGCGTCTACCCCCCGGCATGGAACCATGCTAGGGAAATTATTCTCTTTCACCGGGTTCAAGTTTAAGTCTAGTATTTCAACCCTGCAATGGTAAAACTCTCTGAGTACCGGAGGGATAAGTTGCCATTCAACTGAGAGAACGTATCCTACAATCCATAGATGTTTAGTGACAGGATTGATGGCGATGTCGCGAGGCACCATTTCAATAATGTATTCTAAGCGCTCCGGGATCAAGCGTACTCCCGCTAGTTCTAGGTTTTCAGCACTCCGCTTCTCAACCCTCCATAAGATAAACTCGCTCCCCCACCGGCTATACTTGCCTGTCCTCTCATGCCCGGCTATGTAGAGGTATCCGTTGTAGAAGGTTATAGAGTTAGCCTGCCCGTTCACCTCTCCACCCTCAGATTTCAGAGCGTTTAAATTCAGATCAAACACTAGAACGCTGAAGTTAGAGCCTACAACGTACAGCCTGCTCCCAGCTATAACACAGTCCACCAGCCCCTTGAACTCGCTTGAACTCCATTCTCTAGCTAAGGATCCATCAGACTTAAACCTCATCTCAACCCTAGCACTCCCCCCTCTGGTACCGACTACATATATGTACTCCCCCGCCTCACACACAGCACGGGTTGCATCACCTTCACTTCGAACCTCCCAGCTAACCCCCCAGTTAACCTTCACGTTAACCTTAAAAGCCGGACTTTGAGCCTCACTAGTGAGAGTGTAGTGGGGAGGCAAGGTTAGGGCTAGGAGGAGCATCATAACTATCAGGGCAACTAGCCTGTAGCTAGACATAGCCCAACCACGCTCTACTCACTCGATACTCGGGGTATATATGTGTTAGTATTGATAGCTTAGAGGATTTAAGAAGCAATAAAGATAAGCTATAAGAGCAATAGTGTTTAGTGAGCCCTAGACCCCTTAAACTCGATATCCCAGGGTTTAAGATATTCAGGTGGCACGCTTTAACAACAATGGCAAGGTGTAAGGGTAGACGGTGTAGCGATAATGATGATAAGGCCCAAGTAGCCTTCCTCTCCTCATCCTTAGAGGCTTAGCTAATTCAAAGCTCTGAGCGGCTCTAATACTCATGTTTAGGCTTTTCAAGCGGAAGTACCATAGCTACTATGGTTTTAGAATCGCGAGGTTAGAGGAGGGTGGAATCTTGAGATCTGGGTTTGGTAAGCTTTAATAGGGTTCTCTGGTTTTATGTTTAATTGGCGATGACTGACGCTCTAAGGCTGATATAATGATGTGGAACGGGTCTGAGGAGCTCCTATCTCCGGGTTTTTAGGAGTTTGCATATGAAGAACCCCTCTGTTCCATGAATGTGAGGCCATAGTCTTACACATCTCGCTACCTCAGGGTTTAGCTTAACCCCCCTATAGTACGTTATCCCCTGTGATAGCCTAAATTCCCCATTAGGCTCTATAACGTGGATTTCACCATGTGTCTCTAATATCTTGTGTACCACATACTCCCCCTCTTCTACCGCTGTGGAGCATGCGGAGTACACTATTACCCCTCCATCAGCAACTAGTTTTACGGCCTTCTCTAGTAGACTTAGCTGGAGTTTGTGTACAGCCTTTATATCCTCTACCCTCCCCTTTCTCCTCCTCCCGGGATCCTTACGTATTATACCCTCCCCAGAGCTTGGAGCATCTAGGAGTACTCTTTCCGCTTTTATGGTTTCCGGTAGTAGCCTAGCATCCATCCTAACCGCTATGTAGTTCGTGAACCCCATCCTCTGCATATGGGATCTAAGCGCTTTCATCCTCCTCTTCGATATATCAACTGCTACTAGCCTAGCCTTATCTCTTGTGAGTTGTAGTATCTGAGTAGCCTTTCCTCCAGGAGCGGCCGCCATATCTACTATGAGCTCCCCCGGTTTAGGATCTAATATGTAGACTACGATCATAGAGCCTGGATCCTGTATGTAATAGTAACCCTGTAGGTACTCATGAGTAGCCCCTACAGAGATTGGAGCTTCTAGGACTTCGAAGCCGTGGGGGGCTAGGGGTAGCTTTGCTAGCTTAAACCCTTTACCTTCAAGCCTAGACTTTAGGGTGTCGCAGTCTACTAGGTAATCGTTACACCTTATAGTCTCAGGCAACGGTCTCTCGTTAGCGTCGAGGAGCTCCGTAGCCCCCTGGTATCCTAGGGTTTCAACGTACCTATAGACTATGCTAGGCTCGTACCCGTACCTCATAGCGAGACCTAGAATATCCTCGGTATAGGTGTAGGGGCTGAAGATTACAGAGTCTAGCTCCTTGAAACCGCTCAACCCTCTATCACGCCAACACTTCTGGCAAGCTTGTAGGCTACATTATATTCTATCTGCTTCTCACCTAGGATCGTGTACCTCTCGGGTCTTATGGTTGGTGCTATGCTTAGAGCTCTTACAACCTCATCATCTGAGACACCGAGCTCCCTAGCTGTTACAGGGGCTCCCACGGTTTTAAGTAGCTTTCTTATCCACCTCCAGTTAAGCCTGTGGAGGCTAGCCATTATTATCGTCCCAACCCCTACAGCCTCACCGTGTAAAGGTGGGTTTTTAGCTATCATTGTTAGAGCGTGTGCGAAGAGATGTTCCGAGCCGCTGGCAGGCCTTGTACTACCAGCAATGCACATGGAGACACCGCTGCTAACAAGTGCTTCTAGGAGGATCCTGTAGCCCTCCTCACTTCCAGCCGCTATCTCCTTATAGTATGTGCTAACATGCCTAGCGCTCATCAAAGCCAAGCTCGCAGCATACTCACCATAATACTCCCCTTTAATCATGCTAGCAAGCTTCCAGTCTCTCACAGCAGTAAACTTACCTATTAAATCCCCAAACCCAGCAACATTGTATCTACGTGGAGCCGAGGCTATGACATCAGCGTCCACAACAATAGCGTCTGGAGGCTTAGCAGGCCTTGATATAGGCTTATCGAAACCCCTAAGACTAGCGTAGGGCGACGTTATACCGTCATGGCTAGCTACTGTAGGCACGCTTACAAAGGGTTTATCCGATACCTTAGAGGCGTATTTAGCTACATCAATAGACTTACCGCCACCCAGCCCAATTATAACATCAACCCTATCAATCTTACTCTCCTCTGCAACCTTCAAAGCTATATCGATATCAGGTTCTCTAACAACAGTAACCCACACATTAAAACCGCTCTCCTCCAAGCTATCCCTAACAATCCTATAATAGAGATTTACAATGTTAGGCCCTGTGACAACGAGGACGCCCTTACCAATGCCATAGAGGGAGGAGAGGTGCTCACCCACCCTGCTAAGAACACCCCTACCAACAACAATCCTCCTAGGTAAGTCAATTAAATGCGTAGAGCCAAACACCATGGTACAACCCTTTACATAATGTTAAACAATGGTATTTAAAGGTTTTAATTGATGCTAGACCCCGTATATCCTAGCTATAACCTTCGAGGGCGTTTCCCAAGGGGTTACCATTATAGCGTTTACACCATGCGATCTCAGCTCTTTGATGTAGGCGTGAACTCTCTTAACGTCACTATACACTTTAAGCCTATAAACAGCTCTCTCAAACGGGTTAAACCTGTGGAGTCCATAGAGTTGTGGTATTAGGATTAGGGCGTTTATAGAGAATCCCAGGCTTCTTAGAGGTGAAAGGTTTTTAATTAAACTAGACGTAGTCTCGCTAGCAGAGGTTACGGCTATAACGTTAATCCTCTCACGCGGGCACATGGCTTTAACGTACTTAGCCATCTTCATCTTATCGCCCACTATAGCTTTAACCTCATGGCTCCCCCTTAGTATGTGATCTTCATAGTTTATGGAGGAAAGCAGTTCTATAATATTCATGTAGCCTCGCCTACCCCTCTTAAACTCTGTCCTAGCCAGTATACCCGGCCCTATTGTTAGAATTGCTGTGTAGTCACCTCTCCTCGAAACATACTCAGCTATACTAGCTAGTATCCTGGAAGCATGCTCTAGGGGGGTTTCAAGGTATGGACCGTATAGCATTGTCTCGTCCAGGGCTAGAACGAACAACACGTAGGTTGATATCTCACTCTCAAACTCCTTTACAGCAAGCTTCCCCCTAGCTAGCGCTTTCCAGTACACCCTCCTAAGCTCGTCCTCAGGCCTATAGTCTCTAACAGAGTAGAATTCAACACCCTCACCAGGCCTCCTAGACCTCGATATACCTGATGCCCTACTAGCTTGGAGTAAGGCTCTTAGCACCCTCTCACTTGCAAAAGGCCTAATCCTAACCTCTAGCACGGGTCCTAAGCTTAGCTCAACACCCCTGTAGAGCCCGAGAGGATCTCTTAGAACAGCTCTCAAAGGCCCTATCCTGTGAAGCCCAACTCTTCCTTTAAACGACACCCTATACCCTACACACCCCCTAGGCGGGATAGCTATCAGACCCCCCCTCGACCCCTTGGAGAGCTTCAGGTACTGTGGGTAGTTTAGAGAGAGCTCAACTACAGCTATAGGTATGATGCTATTGTTACACAGCTCGTACTCCACATCAACATCCCCACCCTCAACACGCCCTTTATAAGAACCTCTAACCCTACATGTTGCAAGAGCTCCTTGAGCTAAAGTTACATAGACTCTGGAAGCTATAGCTAGGATTATAAGTGAAAGCCCTAGGACCCCAGTTCTAGCAGTACCCACTATATCGAAGGCTACGAAGAGCCCGCCTACGAGTATTAAAGCTAGTAGCCGCCTAGTAGCATTAACTACCTCCACCTACCCTCAAACCCCTCTCTACAATCAGTTCTAGCCTAGAGGGTGTGGCTATGGAGACCCCGAGAGGCTCTAGTATCCTCTCACTCAACAATATAGCCTTCCTGGCAACCCTACCCCAGAGCACTATTGGAGGCCATAGCGACTGCTTTGTAGCCCTCCTATAGTATTTAACCATGAAACCTCTAAATCTCTCAGCCTCCACTGCATTGATACCAAGTGTTTCTAGAACCTGAGGTAGCCTTGGATCTTCGAGAGAGGAGCCTGTAAGGGTTCTAAGTATGGAGTCAACCATATTATATAATGTTATGAAGTCCTGTTTGGTAATCTTAGCACCCTGGGATAAGAGATGCCTCCTAAACTCTCCGAAGCCGTACCAGTCTACCTCTGTAACATCCTCAAGCATACTATCTCTAACCCTCCTCTCCCTAGCTACCATTAACGCTACTAAGATCGCTGAAACCACTATTATGAAACCTTTGAAGTAGGGGTTTAGCTCGATAAGACTTCTAATACTGTAATCGATGAGGTTGAGGAGTGGAGGTAACCACGTCGACGGATGGAGTATTTTAGCTAGAAAGGATAACATTACATCTACAATGTTTAGTAGGCTTATAAGCCTTCTATCGTTACTCCTCAAAACCTCAACAGGATCTAAGCCCATGTATTTAGAGGCCTCCATCAACACTATGCACTCACCAGGTACCCCGCATAGGTGTGATATAGTGGATTTCATGAAGCTAAGAGAGTACTCCCCAACACTAGACTCAAGAACCTGGTTTAAAAACAACGATCCATCCCCTACGACAACCACCTCAACCCCTCCAATGTTCTCATAGTAAGCTATGGGAGTTCCTAGGACCTCCACAAATCCTATGGGCTCTAGGTTACCGGAGGTTTGTAGAGGATTAACGGCCGATGCCTTATCCAATAGTACCCTCCCGCTCCAGCCCCACGGCGTGCTCAGGTTGGCTATCAAGCTGTAAGGTTGTAGTATGGCTCCCGAGATCCTCAAACTAGAACCTATACCCTCTAGGACTTTATTCGATTCCACACCCTCATCTGCAACGAGTAAGCTAAACTTCTTACAGGAGCTCCTCAGATAACTTATAGACTCTAGATCTTCATTAGTGTAGGGAGTTTCAGGTGATACTATGAGGATCACCACGCTCACGTTACACGGGCTTAGGACCTGCCTTAGGTAGCCCCAGTTTGTTGCAGGGATTACAGTGTAATTCTCTCTAAGCTTCTGGTAGAGTATTGAAGTTCCGAGGGGCCCATTGTTACCCGGGTATGCCCCTGGAGCTGTTAGAACCTGTAGAGGGCCTTTCTCTAGGAGTGCTACTAAGCCTATTATTGTTAAAGCTAGGATTAGAAGTCCTGGAACTAGTACTTCTCTGCTCCTACTTACCCTCACTTTCAACACCTTTGCTTAGACTATATACGTAGGCTGAGAGTCTAAGGGCGTAGAGTGAGCTTGAGAGGAGTGTGAACCCTATGAGGGCTGAGAGGAGCGATGTAGCTATAAACCCTCTCTCCATATAGCTAATAGACCATAGTAGGAATAGACCTGATGCTATCAGGAGTACGAGCGAGATTACTAGGTAGACAAGCCATCTAACCTCTACACTAACCCTAAACCTAGCCATAGAGGTTCACCTAGGGCCTGGGAACGGGGACTTTGCCGAGAACCTCCTTGATAACAGCCTCCGGTTTCACCCCCTCAACCTCATACTCTGGGTTTAATATTATCCTATGTGCTAGAGCTGGGATAGCCACAGCTTTAACATCATCTGGTATAACATAACTCCTATTGCTTATATAAGCCCATGCCTTAGCAAGCCTTACTATGGCTATCCCCGCTCTAGGGGAGCCTCCTAGTTTTACTGAAGGATGTCTCCTAGACTCCTCAACTATCCTAGCTATATACTCGTATATGGAGTCGTCCACCCTAACACTTGAAGCCCCCCTAATAGCCTCTAAAACATCCTCTCTGCTCATTATTGGTTTGAGGTTTAGTATAGCCTCTTCTATCTCATCAGCTCTCCTAAGAATCTCTATGAACCCTTTTGTTGATGGGTAGCCTACAGGGATCCTAGCTATGAACCTGTCCAGCTGAGCCTCAGGTAGTGGAAACACCCCCTCAAACTCTATAGGGTTCTGTGTAGCTATTACCATGAAAGGCTCCTCCAACGGCATGGTAACACCCTCCACTGTAACCTGCCTCTCCTGCATAGCCTCTAGGAGGGCTGACTGTGTTCTAGGCGAAGCTCTGTTAATCTCATCTACGAGGAGTATGTTAGCGAATATAGGCCCTTTTCTGAGCTTAAACTCCCCAGTTTTCTGATCGAATACGAAACCCCCTGTTACATCGCTTGGTAGCAGGTCTGGTGTCATCTGGATCCTCTTAAATGTAAGGTTTAGGAGTGATGCTATTGTTTTAGCTGTATATGTCTTTGCAACACCGGGAACACCTTCTAGTAGTGCGTGGCCTCGGGCTAGGAGTGATGCTAGGATTAGTCTAACCTCGCTATCCCTTTCTACTAGAATACTACTAGCTTTCTCTACCACGACCGATATCATGAACCCTCCGACCTCTCAACTCTACCAGCTCATTGTAAAACCTAAGAGCTTGCTCTTCAACCTCCCTTCCTCTTAAACCTGCGTAGCGGTAGAGCTCATAGCTCAATGTTAGATTCTCGAAAGGCACTATAAGGTTACCTAGCCTACTCTGAACGTCAGCGAGATACTCTCTATGTGTTGTAGAAACGCCCATCACAACACCACTTACACCTTCAACTATCTTCACGGAGCTCCAGTAAAGTCTAGGGACTAGTGGAGCGCCACCCAACCCCCCTACGCTTCCACCCTCTTTAGTAATGCTACCCAGCATGCTACCTAGCAAGGCTCCAAGCCTTTGAGAGTTGAAGAGGATTAGGGATGCTAGGATGGCGAGTAGAAAGAGTAAAACTATATCAGAGGAGACGCTAGGTAGCTCGAATCTAACACTAGGGCCTTTAATCTCTAAATTCCCCCTCTCGACGTTAGAGCTCAAGCTTAAAGCCTGAGACTCTCTATAGAGTGCACTCAACCTTTCTATCAACTCGGAAAGAAGACCTCTCTTGGAAGCCTCAACTATGATATCCCTTAGAGCCTCAACCTGCTTCCTCTCAACATAAGAGCTCTCAGGACTACCAGTCCTCTCAATAATCCTCTTTAAGATCTCCAAGGCGGCCATGTAGGCTTGCGGTGAGAGAGATCCTCTCCTATACGCGTCCTCCAACGTAGCTACTAGCTTATCTACATCTGAGGGGCTAACATAACCTCCTGTTGTATTAAGAGCCTCTAGTAAACCTCTAATACTCGTATCGTTGATCAGACTAAGTAACTCTTTATCGTTCATGGTGTTTAGGCTGGACACGTTAAACCCGGTAGAGTTGTAGAGGAGGGACTGCACAATCCTAGCTGAAAGCTCGTCTTGCTCCACGCATTCAAGGGTACCACACTCCAAGAGCCTCTCAAGAGCTCTCCTCATATCAGGCGAGGCTACTTTAAGTAAATCACTTATACTAGAAACATTGAGTATACCGGGAAACCCTGGAGTATGCCTACTCTCTAAAACCTCTACAGAATCAGCCTGAGAGCTCTGGGAGGCTAAAGCTGATACAGGCACTATGAAGACCAGCATGGTTAAAGCTATCAATCTTAACATCTATAAATCCAACCCCGAACACTACGGTCAGCGCGGAAGCCTAAATACTTATGACCCCTCCCCGCTCTTGAAGGGCGGGGTTTCGAACCTCTGGGTCTAGGGTGTTACCCCTCTGGGTGGGGGTTATGGTTTCCAGCATCTCATCCAGGCCCGGGGGTACGCTGTGCTCTGAGTGCTCGGGAGGCGGGGTTTGACCCCACAACCCCCAAGCCCTCGACTCCAGCTAAACCTCATCACCATCCTGGTAGCGTACCCGAGGGGTTTAAAAGCTTAACGCTCTAAAGCTGTGTGTCCTACCCCGCCTTGAAAGGCGAGGTTTGCTAAGCTTAAGTATCAGGCCCGGTTTCCCCCGTCATTCTATTCTCGCGCGCTAGCCTTCTAACTCATAGAACTTAGATGTAGTTATTACTTGCAAGTTATGTGGATTTAAATTATCTTCCTTAAGGCGGCCTTATATCTTGTGCTGTTCTGAGGATCATGTTCTTAGCTAGTATGTGTAGTATTAGTAGGGTGGCCACGGCTGTTAGGGATATCAGTGTTATAATGAGGGGGGTTGTTAGGCCTTGTGGGTTTTGGTTGGCGTAGATGGGTATGTATGGTAGTTGTAGGATTGAGGCTATTGCTAGCACTAAGTGCGCGCTTCTACGTAGTATAAGTAGGAGGCCTCCAATGCTTACGCCTGTTGCAAGCGTTGATATGGTTGTGGGTATTAGTAGTCCTAGTCTAAGCGCATTAACTGTTAATAGCACTCCAACACCCATCACTATAAGTGCTGTTATAAGCCTACCTAGGATTACGTTTATGTAGGCTATTGTTGCACGTGCCTCCAAGGGTTTAAGGGTTTTATCGAGCTCCGAGTAAAGATCCATTGTTGACGTTATATCACCTTCCTCAACGCTCCTAAGCATCTTAATACCGTAACCCCTCATGTAAACCTCAAATTCTAACCCTAAGATCTCACCCTTAGCTAGAAGCCTCTCCGCCCTAGATACGAGATCGTTTAAACGGCTATGAACAATCCTCCAGCTTTCATCGACCCTAGACCTTTCATAAGCTAAGGCTAGAGCCTTATAAAGCTCAGGTAACTCGTAAACCAAACGTGACACCTCACAACCTAAAAGGTCTTGGTAGCAACTCTGCTAAGGCGAAGCTCTCGCAGAGCCCACCACCAACATGCACGTAGACTCTCAAACCACCCTCATCGAATGCTGAGAGAGCTTGAAGACAAGCACCACATGGAATAGGGGGAGGGGGCTTACTAGTATATACTAAGATCTCCTTAAACCTCCTCGCTCCCGCTGTTACGGCACTAAAAAGTGCTACCCTCTCAGCACAAACAGTTAAACCGTAAGATGGATTCTCCACGTTAACTCCTACAAAAACTCTATCATGCACGTCTCTCAAAACAGCTACAACCCTATAACCAGAGTATGGAGCGTAAGCGTTATCAACATAAGTCGTAGCAAGCGAGAGTAGATCCTCCGGGCATCCTAACACCAATACCTCCCACCACATGAGGATGGCCGAACAAAACCTAATAGCCTTTACACGGGCATCTCCTTCTCCCATATGGGTTTTCCTTTTGATGTTGGTGGTGCTAGCCAGTCTATTACATCTTGTGGGTTACTATGGTGTATTGTAACTCTTATTGCTCCTAGCGGTGATTCGTGATCTCCATCGACGAAGCTAAGTTTCCCGGCGTATGCGGCTTGCTTGTGGAGGTGGAATGTGATTGTTGTTTCTCGAACTCCTTTCTTTAAGCTGCTTCTAGCTGCATCTAATATCCTTTCAGATCTTAGTGCTCTATGTAGCTTAGCTAGGCATGCGAGGTTATTTGATGTTACTACTAGGATCCTAGTGCCTCCCATGTGAACTGTTTCTATCTTTTCAACGTCGAAGAAGTTGGTTATCGCTTTTAACACTTTATCCTCATCCTCTGTGGGTCTAATCTCGGCCTCCACTACAACCTTTGATGGCATTTCTTATCTCACCAGCCACCTTTTCAGCCTCCTCCTTCAACCTATCTAGTGTTGAGTTATTAACTATCATGTAGTCAGCTAAGGCTATCACGTTTCCGATACCTAGTCTGAGGTTGGCTTCATCTCTTAGCCTGAACTCATCGAGCCCCCCCACATCCCCCTCCCTCCTCCTCAATATCAACCTCTGGTATCTGAGGTTTGGAGGTGAGTGTACCGCTACAATATAGACCCTCCCTAGGCTGGAGAGAACTCTAACCTCCTCCAGACTCCTAACACCATCTATGATAACGCCTTGAGAGCCGAGGCTCCTAGCTCTCTCCACCACTAGCTCTGCAACAGCACCTGGCCCGCTTAATCTCCTAAGCTCCTCGGCAACCATCTCAACGTTGTATACTGTAAGCTCTAAACCCCTCCTAACCACCTCCTCTCTAACAATATCACCCATTACTAGTAGAGGGTAGCCCAGCTTCTCGGCCAGCACCCTAGCAACAGTACTCTTACCACTACCAGGCATCCCTGTAACAACCACCACCATCAACGCTATAACCCTAGGGTGAATCAGGCCTTCTAAGCTTAAATCTCGCATCGTTGATTTACGTAAATCAACGAACTCTTTTGACGGCAAACACAAAAACCTTTTATATAGTCTAGAGGATAGGGTTCACGGGGGCGAGGTGGAAGTGGCTAAGGTTAGGGTTAAGCTTGTATCCTGGGAGGAGATAGTGGACTGGAATATGAGGCTTGCTAAGATTATAGAGGATTCAGGTTGGAAACCAGACGTCATAGTAGCTATAGCGCGCGGAGGCTATGTACCCGCTAGGCTTCTCTGCGACTTCCTAGATATAACAGATCTCATAAGCGTACAGAGCCAGCACTGGGTTGAAGCCGCTATCGTAGCTGAGAGAGCTATACTAAGGTATCCCTACAAACTCGATATGAGTGATAAGAGGGTGTTGATAGTAGATGACATAGTTGACACGGGAGAAAGCCTAATACTAGCCCGAGAGTACATACTAAGGGAATGGAGGCCGAAGGAGCTCAGGATAGCTGCAATGCAATGGATAAGCCCTGTAGCTAAGATCAAACCAGACTACTACCTAATAGAGGTTAAAGAGTGGGTATGGTTCCAATACCCCTGGACGAGGCTAGAGGATATAAGCCAGTTCATAGCAAGAATATACAGGGAAGATGAGAGGGCGAAGGGAGCTGAGCTCTCGGAAGAAGAGCTAAAGAACCTCTTCATAGAATGGTACGGAATACACCCAGCAGAGCTAGGGGAATACTGGAGACTAGCACTAGAGAGGCTGGTTAAGAAGGGAGTCCTGAAGAAGACAGAGAAGGGATACAGGGTAGCGTGAACAACCATAAGTAGGGTATCCGTATACCATATAACCACTCTTTTAAACCACCTAAAACGTACTACCAGGAGGAGCCACGTATGGATGAGGTAAGTATAGATAGCATGATAGCTTTAGCAGAGGAAGTGCTGGGATATGCTGAAGAGGAGTTTAGAAGAGCCCTAGAGACTAAAGACATTCTATTGTATAGAAATGCTGCAGACAAAGCATTCCTAGCTTTAGTCATAGCTGTAAACGGGTTCATAGTATTGAGAACTAGTGCAATACCACGATCTCATAGTGATAGAAGGAAATTTCTCAGAGAGCTGGGAAGAGAAGATCTAAGAGCTATCTATAGTGATCTAATGAGAACACTTCATGACGAGGCGTTCTATGAAGGAGTATATGATCCTGAAGAGGTTAAATACGCTATTAAGAGGGTTAGAGATGTAATTGAGGAGATTAAAAAAGCCATAAGCCAGAGGGCACATTAAGCTCTTAATAATTAAATGTCATTCTTTTAGGGAGGAGGAATTAATCTCCCAAAGCATTGTTAAACGTATTCGCACTGAGCTTTTTAGAGCATGAAGCATTTGGGTTTAGTCGAAGCATTAAATGGTCTTTTGATCAACCCTCATAGCTAGAAGCTTCAGCTTCACCGTACTTAGAAGGTAGGAATCCACAAGCTTTAAGGTAACAAGCACGTGGAAGCTCCTCAAGGGCCTAGAACTCCGGCCTTTTAAACTTCCGCTATTCCGATACAATAGGAATCTGTGTCGGTCTAGGTGAGCTTTCATGAGCGTAGGGTTGAGACCGTGCAGGGTTATAGCTATTGTTAGCGGAGGGCCTGATAGTCTCTGCTACCTTGCTAGGTGGCTCTCTAGGAGTTGTGATGCTCATGTCATATCGTTTAACTATGGTCAGAAGGGTGTTAAGGAGATCGAGGTTGCCTTCAGGTTGGTGGGGGAGCTCGATAAGATAGCTATGGCTAAGGGTTGGGGGAGGGTTGTGGAGCATAAGCTCGTTGACGTAAGCTTCCTCAAAGAGCTATGGCGTGGTACTCAGTTGACGGATGAGAATGTTAATGTAGAGGAGGAGTATAAGCCCACAGTAGTGGTCCCCATAAGGAATGTTGTAATGCTCTCCATAGCAACTGCGTACGCCTTCACCTTAAGACAAATATCTGGAGTTAAAACCTACGTTATCTACGGAGCACACTACAATGATGTAATGCCCAGGCCTGACACATGGGAACCTCTATACCCTGACTGCTCCCCCGAGTGCATAGAGGTGCTACAGGCAGCCTTCAACATCTGCCATTTCAGGGGTGAGAGGGGAGTTGAAATATGGAGTCCGTCGAGGGAGGGTTTAAGGAAGTCAGATAACATTAGAAGATGCTATGAACTAATAGGAGATCTCATATACGAGACCTGGAGTTGCTACCTAAGCGGGGATGCACATTGCGGTAGGTGCGAAAGTTGCCTTAACAGAACTAAGGCCTTCAAGGAAGCTGGCATACCCGATAAAACGCTTTATGAAAGTAAGCCTTCCATCTAATCAACTTCACCATTATTGTGATTGCAGCTCCCCTCGCTTACAAAAGTGTTGAGAACCCAATCATGGACAACCACTCTAGTATCACAGGAGAACCTCTCATAGCGATGTTGGCTTATAAAATCCAGGTCAAGACGTAATAAAGATAACCTTAAGGTTTGAGCTTAGAGTCTAATATGTGGGGTTGATCGTGTTTGAGGGTTTTGGCTGTTGATGTTGGTGCTTCGAGGCTTAGAGTTGCCTTGTTCGATAATACTGTTATGATTGGGAGGGTTGAGGTTGATACTCCTAGGGTTGGTGATAGCCTTTCAGTTGCTAGGGCTATTGCTAGTATTGCTTCCAGGTTCTCTTTCGACGTTGTCGGTGTTGCTAGTATTGGGCCTTTGGATCTTGAGAGGGGGTGGGTTGTCGGTACTCCTAATAATCCTCTTAGGAGTTTCGCTCTTAGGGATCCCCTTGTTGAACTCTTCAGGAAACCTGTTGTTGTAGCTAATGATTGTGTTGCAGCTGTTTGGGGCGAGTTTATCCTGGGTGGGGGTAGGGGGTTGAGTGAGGTTGCCTATGTTACCATCAGCACCGGTGTTGGTGTTGGTGTTGTGGTTGATGGAAGGCTTCTTGTTGGTAGGAGAGGTAACTCTCATGAGGCTGGCCATGTTGTGGTGGACTTGAATGGTAGCGTTAGGTGTGGTTGCGGTGGCCTAGGGCATTGGGAGGCTTTGGGTAGTGGTGCTAACATACCTAAGGTGGCCTATGTTAAGGCTTTAGAGTGGGGTGGTGATAGTAGGGCTTGGAGGCTTGCAAGGGATGGTATCCTAACATCTGAAGCTCTCTACACTCTAGCAAGGGGGGGCGATGTTTTCGCATTGAAACTCGTAGACTACATTAACAGGGTTCACGCTGCGGGTTTAGCTAGCTTAGTAGCAGCATACGACCCCCAAGTCGTCTTCCTAGGTGGTAGCGTATTCCTTAAGAACAGGGATCTTATACTTGAAGGTGTTAGGAGATACATTAGAGACTACAGCCTCCTAGAACCACCGGAGCTTAGGGAGACAACGTTTGGAGAAGATACTGTACTATACGGAGCCCTAGCTATAGCACTTAAAACCCCAGCAGAGCTAGCCAGGTACGCGGGTGTACCGAGGTGAGGATCCTCGAGCTCCTATCAGTAAAACCATTCGCGATAATAGGCCATCGTGGAGCAGCGGGATTAGCTAGGGAGAATAGCTTGAGAGCACTAGAAGAAGCTATAAGAGCTGGAGCTGACATAGCCGAGTTCGACGTCCAGGTTACAGCAGACGAGATCCCCATAGCATCCCACGACGAAATCATTCTATTCGATGACGGTTCTAAAGCTAGCATAAGATCTCTAAAACTAGACGATTTAAGATCTAGGAGCGTAGGAGGAGAACCCATACCAACGGTACAGGAGTTGTTAGAGCATGCTACAGGGAGAATAGGCTTATTCCTAGAGGTAAAGAACCCTAAAGACACATTGATGCTCGTAAATACTATTAAGAAGCTTGAAGCCCGGGAATGGATAGCAATCATAAGCTTCCACGAGGAGGCTGTAGCACAAGCTTCAAACCATGGATTTATATCAGGCCTACTATACTTCAAACCACCAGGTAAAATAGTTGAATGCTCTAGATTAAAATGCAAAATCGTACTACCAAGGTTCAACTTAGCAACAGAGAAAGCCATAGAGTTTGCTCACAGACTAAAACTCAAGGTCGTAGCATGGACTGTAAATGATGCCACAGTGATGGAGGAGCTCGCGAGAAAAGGGGTTGACGGGATAGCAACTGACTATCCAAACATAGCAACTAGCATCAGAAATACAATGTTAGTTTAAAAAGAGGAAAAGTTGGGGAGACCACGAGTGTAACGGTTAGAGGGCGTATAAAGTTAAAGTCTTAGTGGGAGCTCCTGCGGACAGCTGTACTACAACCTTAACCTCGGTGGCTCCCTCAACCGGGTCGAAGAAAACCCTCTTATAACCAGACTTCTTAAGCTCGTCAGCAGCCTTCCTTATTAGAGTAGTAGCTGTAGGATGCCTCCTCCTAATCTTTATAGTTACCTCTTTAGGCCTGGCAGCCACCTCTAGTCACCGCACCTGGTAGAAAAGTACACCGGCAAGCTTAATATCCTTTACGTCTGCTTATAACACCAACATGATATCACCTGATATTAAGCACGTAGTACCGTAGAATGGGGTTCGGGCTTCAAGGGGGTTTATATTGTTTGATGTGAGGCCTCCTTGATGCCCTTGGCTTCATTGGCTTCATGTGGGGCTTTTCACAGCCCCACCATGTCATTAGCCTTTGCCCGTTTTGGGTGACCTCGGCTCACAGATCCACCTTCATAGAATCCTCCAGCTCATCTCTACGGGGGAACCCCGGCATTCTGTGGCTGCTTTGATTTAATGTTTTAACCTCTCTAGCGGGGGAGGTCTCTGTATTGTGTTTTAGTTGAAGCTTACATCTCTGTATGCTAGTATAGGGTGGGGTTTGAGGTTTTCCCAACACCAACCCCTATAAGTATAAAACTTGAAACAGATTCAGAATGGCGCCGGGGGCGGGATTCGAACCCGCGCGCCCTCAGAGGGGCAACGGGTCTCTCGTCTTAAACCCAGTAAGACCTCGAGCCCGCCGCCTTAGACCGCTCGGCCACCCCGGCTCCCCAGATAATAGTTTTAGACTAGGGGTTTTAGTTTTGCTCTAGGATAAAGTGTACTTTAGGAGACCACTCCCTCTCGCGCTCTGCAAGGGTTGATGAGAGGTGGGCTCAGCATAAGCTTTAGAGCTTCCCATCTAAGATCACATCTGATGCATACACGATACTCTCCAGACTACTATCTGCGGTCTCTCACGCGGGCTTTCAGAGGTTTCTCCAGGTTGTTGATGGTTATGTGAAGTCTACGACTTTTATTACTTCTTTTGCTTCTAGTTTTTTAACTGTCATGTATCTGTAGGATATCTGTTTGAGGTATACGTTGTGCCCTTGGACCATTATTGTGTGTAGTCTTGCGTTAGCCGCCTTTAAAACCTTGGATAGGAGCTCTGGTGATATCCTATCTTCTCCATCCGATATTAATATTATATCGCTTAACCTCCTACGCCCTCCTTGGATATCTTCGCATGCTGTCATTATAGCTCTTGCTATATCGGTTCCACCTCCAGCTTTCACTCTTGCTATGTATGAGAGTGCTCTTACCGTATCGGATACCTTAGCGTTTGGCTTAACTTGAACGGGGGGGTATGCTATTGAGTCGAAGAACCTAGCGTAGAAGTCTCTGCCCTCGGATACGGCTCTTTTAAGGAGTGCTACTGCTACAGCTCTAGCCCAGTCGATCTTAGTGCCTACCATGCTACCGCTCTTATCCATGAGAACGTATATAGGCCCCTTGGATACGGGGGTGACTTTCCTGTATAGTAGGAGTTTGGAGTCGGCCATTGAAGCTAGGAAGTAGATTAGTGGGAGTGCTAGCTGGGAGTAGTGTAGCCTCTCCAGATCTCCCCCAATCTCTAGACCGTCCATCCACCCCCTATTAAACCTCTCATAGGTAGCTCTTACAGCTGGAAGCTTAAGCCCTTCAATCTTCTCCAAAACCTTAGTTATATCGGTCTCCCTAGCAAGCCTCAAAACCTCTTCCATAGACTCATCGAAGGCCAGAACGGAACCTTTACCGGCACCCAGCCCTGTCAGAATCCTCTTAACATCCTTAGCCACCTTAACATCCTTATCAACCTGCTCTAACGCCTTACTAACCATCTCGCTAATCCTCTTCTCATCCAGATCCTGAGCCTCACTCTGCTCCGGGCCCTTCCTACCCTCACCCTGCCCGCCACCCCTCCTCTGGAGTAGCCTAGCGAGCTTCTCTATGAACGAGGCTGAGGCAACTAAGCTTGTAACACTATCAGCTATCGTATACGGCTTCACAGGCCATAGGTTGGGGCTTGCAAGTAGGGCTGAGATAATCTGGAGTCTAAACGATGTCTCCTCGTCAACCCCACCTTTCTCCAAGCTCCTTACAACATCGGGTACCGGGAGTAGGAATGAGTAGAAGATATCTACAGCAAGCTCCGGGGTCATAATCTCCGGAGCGCTTTGACCCATTATTTTAGACACTATATCTAGTATACGGGAGCCCCTGTACCTTCTAACCTCATCTATTACGCCAACACCCTCTACAACGCTTAGCTTATAATTCTGGCTCAAAACCACCACCTTAGACATTGAGCTTAGCTGTTATCACGTCCAGCAGGTCGTCGATCTCGCTTACAATCTCATTAGCTATCTTAACCACCTCTTCGTCATCGTCGAAGTCCTTTATTAGGCTTAAAACTTTATTCTTAGCTATCTTCAAGTTTTTATAGTAGTCTGTAAGCCTCGGGTCGAAGGGTCCTAGCTGTTTTATCTTAGCAGCAGCTGTCCTAACATTAGTTCTTATCTCGTTTAACTCCTTGAGGACGCGTTCCCTAGTTCTAAGCTCTTCTAATAGAATTACCTGTATCCTCTCGAAGTCCTCCAAGCTCTTAGGCACAGTGTATTTAAGGACAATTAGGTCGTCTTCTGTAGCAACACTCCTACCGTTTAATAGTGCATGTGCGGCTATAACCTTTAATATCTTACCTTTCCTCCTATCAGTTACATGTAAGCCCTTCTCCTCGAGTATAAGTAGTAGTTTTAATAAACTTGACTTGACATTCTCTAGGTTCACCTTCAAAGCAAAACTATTTATAGCCACCAGATCCTCCATAGACAATACCGGTTTAACCTCGCCTAAAACCCCAGTCTCTATCCTCCAGGATGCTTCTAGTAACTCAGCCCAGTAATCTTGGTCCAACGGTTTAACGTGAGTTCTGAGCAGAAACCTATCGTACAACGCTTCTAGTTCAGGCTCCTCAGGCACTTTATTAGAAGCCCCGAAGAGGCTCCAAAGTTGCGTTCTAAGCTCCAGGTAGCCATCGTATATGACCCTCTCCATCATAAGGCTTAAAAGCGTGTTTAGAATAGCACTACTGGCATTAAATATCTCGTCCAAGAAAGCTATCTCAGCCTCAGGAAGCTTACCTCTCGTAACCCTAGCGTATACTCCCTTCCTCAAAGCCCTAATATCTAGGGGGCCGAAGAGCTCGCTGGGCTCCGTATACTTGGTTAGAAGATATTTAAAGAACCTAGCATTCAGTAGGTTCGCAGCCCTTCTAACCATAGCACTTTTTGCCGTACCAGGCTCTCCTATGAGGACAGCGTGCTCACCACATATGAGCGATAAGGTTATAACCATTGACTCCTCCTGTCTTCCCACAAAAGGAGCCCCTAGCTCTCTAAAGAACGTCCTAGCTTTAGCCACCGCCTCCTCGAAGCTTAAGCTCAACTACGAACACCAGGGAAACCAGATCCTCACCTACATAGTACACCCGAGTTTAATAAGCTTTAATTAGAGTCGGGGGATCGAATGTTAAATCAAAACCTGCATCTTAATTACCTCTCCGGTAACAGTGTTTTTCAGAGGGTATTGTGTTTGAGGAGAAACCTTGTAAAAATCATAGCTACGTTAGGCCCCTCCTCATCTAGTGGTAGTGTTATAGCTCAAATGGCTAGAGTTGGGGCTGATATTTTTAGGATTAACATGAGTCATGGTGATCAAAGATCTTGGGAGTCCATGGTTTCAGCTGTTGTGGAAGCCGAGAGCATGGTTGAACGTGACCTAGGCCTAGTAGCCGATCTAGAAGGGCCTAGGCTTAGAATTGGGGATATCGAGCCTGTTAGAGTACAGCCTGGCTCCACTATAGTGTTCTCCTACTCTGGTGGAGACGTTACTATACCGCACCGCGAGTTTTTCGAGGTTCTCGGAGAGGGGGATATAGTTCTTATAGGGGATGGGAAGGTCTCCTTAATAGTTGAGTCTGTTGAGGGTCTTACAGCGAAGTTGAAGGTGTTACAAGGCGACCTTATAGAATCTAGGAAGGGTGTTGTGGTTAGTGGAAAGGAGCCTGAGCTCCCAACCTTAACAGCTAAGGATAAGATGTGCTTGGAGTACGTTGCTAGGAGGCCTTTTAGCCACGTTATGGTTAGTTATGCTAGGAGCTCGGAGCAGATAGAGCTTGTTAGATCCATTTTAAGAGATTATGGTAGGCAGGATGTGAAGGTGCTAGCTAAGATAGAGACGCCCAGCGGGGTTAGGAGAGTTAAGGAGATAGCTCAGGTTGCAGATGGTATTGTGGTAGCTCGCGGGGATCTAGGAATGCATTATAGTCTTGAGGATATTCCCGTTATACAGAGGGATATAGTTCAGGTTGCTAGAACTCAATACAAGCCTGTGATACTAGCTACAGAGTTCCTCTCAAGTATGATCGAGAAGCCTGCGCCTAGTAGGAGTGAAGTTGTAGACATATATGAGGCTGTTAGACTCTCTGTCGACGCACTACTATTAACTGGGGAGACGGCCATAGGTAGGTATCCTGTTAAAACAGTACAGTGGATGAGCAGAGTCATAGTTAAAGCACAACAGGGTTTAAACGTTGATAGACCTCCAGCTGTAGCCCAGATATACAGGCTGGCTCGCGGCCTCGTAGAATTAGCAGAGAATCTTAATGCTATACTCGTCATATACTCGAAGACGGGGAGGTTCGCTGAGAGAATAGCATCCTTTAGACCTACAAAACCCTACTACGTCGGAGTTCCAAACGAGAAGGTAGCTAGAGCTCTTCGAATACTCTGGGCTTCAGAGCCTGTAGTCGTAGGAGATACGAGTTACGAGGAGGGTCTAGTAAGGACTAGTAGATTGCTAGAGGAGAAAGGCGTCCTAGGACCTGGTGATACAGTAGTTGAGGCTGCATGGTCTAGTGAGAAGGGGGTGTACTTGGTGAGAGTTAGAAATATGGTTGTCTAGGCGGTTGACGTCTATGAGATCATCTATTTAGATAAACCTTTTAACCTGATTTCCATGAGGAGCTCTAGGGAAACCCCATATGTAAGCTCCCTCAGGCATTATAAAATCTAGGCTTGGTTTACCACTTCGATTTCGCAATAGTACCAAACCAGATTTCATCACACGCCATTAAACCCCTTCTATTACCTTCCATAACAGTTGTAACAGCATATCAGGGGTTCTCCAACATACAACTGGGCTTAACGCTTATTAAATCGTAGACATAGGTATTACCTAGCTTGGCTAAACTCGTTAAGCTTGAGGTGTCTTACATGGGTATAGAGGTTAACGGTGTTGGCATAATAGCTGTTATATGCCGTAGGTGTGGGTTCAAGCTATACTGGTACGCTATAGGCGATAATAGTAATAGGAGTAAGTTCAGCGGGCCCCCAACCCCCGCTAAGGCACTAAGTGGTTACGATGGGGGGCACTGCCCCCTATGTGGTGGTAAGCTTTCAAGGAAACCCACGAGACTACTATTCATGACACAAGGGGAGTTTAACGAGAGGTATGTTATTGGAGAGTACAAGTTACTCTTGAAGAGACAACCAATAACAAGTGTAACACCCTCAACAACAAGTATTCACAGTATGGGAGAAGAGCGGATAGAACTTCAAACCTTAGAGGTTGAAGGGTGAGACGAGGCCTCCTCCCTCCAAGGTTCAATAATAAAACTCTCATATCCCCAGTGTTTCTCTTTTCCCCCCAAAACTCCTCCAACGGAATCTAGGATCCTCCACTCACTTAGCCCTTGAAATAGCTGTGGAAGAGAGCTATTGAGGGTAACCTTAATAATCTCTAGGGCTCACGTATTAAGTGGAGGTGGGTTTAATGAGCTATACGTACGCGACATTAGGTGACTTGAAGAAGGGTAGTTACATAGTTATAGATGGAGAACCTTGTAGGATAGTTGATTACTCAACAGCAAAAACAGGTAAACATGGTAGTGCTAAGGCACACGTAGTGGCTATAGGCGTGTTCTCCGGTCAGAAGAAGACATTAGTAGCCCCCGTTGATACAAGAGTTCAAATTCCCATGATAGAGAAGAGGGTAGCCCAGGTTATAGCGGATCTAGGAGGCTCGGTCCAGCTAATGGACCTAGAGTCTTACGAGACATTTGAGGTGGAGAAGCCTGTGGACGAGCCGGAGATAGCGAATTCCCTAAAAACAGGGGTTAACGTGGAGTACTGGCTAATAATGGGTAAGCCTAAGATCGTAAGGCTTAGAAGTTAGACCATCTAAGACTCAAAAATTGTAAATACCTATAAGTAAGTATGGTTCTTTTAAATACCTTCCTAGCTTGTCATACACTTTATCTATCTAACGCTCCCTCGACATACCTCAAGCTTACGGGCATAACTGTACTTATGGTGAATTGCTTACCTCTTGTGAAACACATGTTAACATATATACAGGTATTATTTAAGTTCCCCAGCTTTAATTTATATCCTATGGCGTTAGGATTTGAGGCTAGTTCTACTAGTGGGAGTTCTCATGGCGTTAGCCTTGATAGTCGTAAGCATACTCTTTATGCTCCAGAGGCAGGAGGTAGTGCAACCTACACAAAGCGTTACCACCCCAGCTCCGGGGGTTGAGCTGGAGGCACCCTTAAAAATTCACATACACGAACTGTATAAGGAGTATAAGGGGAGCCCGGAGGCCGCTAACGAGAAGTGGAGAGGCAGGCTTATAGTCACAGTGGGGTGGGTTGGAGGGTTTACTAAGGAGGACTCCCCTATTATCAGGGCCGGAGCCCCGGTGGATGTGATTATACCCTGCCCGGTTAAGGGCTCGGAGCGGGAGATGCTGGAGAAGGGTGTGAGAGAGCTTAAACCCGTATTTGTGGCAATATCGGGGAGAATTGCCTCAATGGCGGAACGCATAGCATACGGCTTTCCTCCCCTTCCATCTGGTTATACTTACTTTGAGTTAAGCCTTCAAGACTGTAAGCTAGTCGACGTGTCGAAGGTGAGGGAGTTTGAAGCACGTTTCTTTAGGGAGAACTGGAGTGTGGTGGTGCACAATTACGCTTACAACCTGTTAGTGTGGTTCCGGAAGGCCGATGAACTCTCACCCCCTATGCTGAGCACGTACTACGTTGTCACGCTCAGCCCACTTGATAGAGAGGCTAGGGCAAGCATAGAGCCTAACATTAGGGAGGTCGCCAGAACCCCTGGAGATTATGTATTAGAGGTTGTTAATGCAGAAAGCGGAGAAGTTCTAGTAAGCTGGAGGATTAGAATCCCGGGTATTGAGGCTGTCGGAGTCGAGATAACCTCAGCTAAAGGATACTGGGCACCCGGTAACGAGTACTGGCTGACCCAGATCCATCTGAGATTCCACAACCCCGGGCCTGACCCAGCGGTAGTATACATACTCAGCCCTACGGAGAACGTATTAGAGCTGGCCGTGCTCACACCAGCCGGGGAGAGGTTTAGGTGCGTGCTAGGTACACAGGATTACAGAGTCTGGGTAAACTTTGTGCTCACACCAGGAGGTGAGAGAACACATGTAATAGAGGCGGTTCATGTATACTGCAGGGAGCCCATATCAACTAACGTGAAGGGAGAGGATATCGAACTAGCCCTCATAATAAGAGAAGGCGGAAGAGAGCTGGAAATAGCGAGAGCAAAATATATAATACCACCTAAAGGCTAGTCTTACTAGAAGTCTGTGATGGAGGGGAGGAGATTTAATTCTTCAACTCCACCCAGCGTAGAAGAAAGAAGCCGTATAGGGAAGGGAGCCTTGAGGAACCAGCTAGTGTCAAGACCCTCCTGCATTTAGTGATTATGTCCTGGGAGTGGAGCTGCTTAGGGAGTGCATGCTCTTCTGGGCTGAGACTTGGCAAGCCGCTTGGGGAGGATGGCTTTAACGCTAAGCTTCTAAGGATGTGGGAAAGGGCTATTCTCTGCTGTAAACCTTATATCTTGAGAGATCTCTCATGACACTCTCCATGTACTCTCTTACTTTTACTACGAGGCGCTCGCCTCCTTTAGCCTCTATACTCCTTGTAATCTCTTCTAACACCCTCTCATAGGATTTAAGTCGTTCGTTTAAAACCCTCCATGGGATGCCTTTTAGGGATTCCTCGACCTCTTGATTCCTGGGGATTACCCCTTTGACCATCATCACTGAGACTATCGGGTAGCCTATGTACCCTCTAAACCTGGTTCCATTATCATCAGAGCTTGCTATGAACACTTTGGGGTTAACTATCTCCAGTGTGACATTGTAACTCCTATCACCCATGCTAGACTCTACAACAGCCTTGACCTTAGAGCCTTTGTCTTCTAAGATCTTAACCCTACCATCTGCTATGGAGCCTGCAGCCTCCAGGATTTTAATCTTAGGAGGAAGTCTTAGCAGTCTACCCTCCACCTAGACCCCTTGTATATATGTTTAGCTGGAAGGCTAATAAACTATAGAGGCTCCTCTTCGGAGGAGATTCTATAACCTCTCTACCCTTCTCGCTTTTCCAGAGCTTCAATTACCATTCTCTCGATCTCCTCGTAGACGTTTTTCGCGCAGGTTCTCTTATAAAGCCTCTCTATAGCTCTCATCTCTTTAGAGATAATAAGATCTCGAAGACCCGGTAGTCTAGCTAAGCCTCCGAGAACGCTTAGTACGTTACCACATCCTCTCCCAGTTGATTCAAAGTCCACTATTAAGGCTTTAGAGCCTTTACATGCTCCTGTGTACAGCAGGTTCTTCCAAGGTCTGTTTAGCTCAAGGTGTAGTATTCCTAGAGTGTCCAGAGCTCTAGCGGCCCTAAGCGCTTCTATGATAACCCACTGCTCCGCACCATGTAAGCTTACGAGATCCACTAATCTAGGCCCCATTATAGCCTCCATAACCACTATGTCATCACCATAATATAGAGGTTTTGGTGCCACGCCAGCTCTCGAAGCCTTTACTAAAGCTAGCCCCTCCCCTACAAGGCTCTCGCGCTTCCCATCAATCCTCCTAGCTTTAACCGCTACAATAAAGTTACCTCTAGCAACGCCGGCTACCACGATAGATGAGTGACCCTTACCTAGCACCTTGAAGTGTAGCCCAGGTAGCCTTGTGGGCCCCACAGAGCATAGTTCAGATACACCAATACCTTCTAACAGATATATCCTTGAAGAACAACTCCTAGAAAACCTAGGATAGCATAGTACTAGCTCTGCTTCAGGAGAGTATAGGCTAACGTAATCCAAGCAGGGGGGCCCCCTATGTAGCTCTCCCCCTTCAAACCTCCCATCTCCAGGCATTTAACCCCCTCCTCGCACTCTAACACCTTACACTCCTTAGCATCCATTATCTCCTCAACCCTACTTAGAACCTCCCTTACGGCCTGGAGGGCTCTCCTATAAGGTCTACGTCTCACACCTCCTAGAACTCCCCTCTCGTTAACCCAAACAACCCCTCCTTCCCTAAGCCTTTTAAACACGAAGTTCACAGCACCATCAACATCATCCCACGGGCTTAAACCCTCCCTGTACTCCACCTCTGGGAGCTCCAGAGATTCCAAGCCTAGCAGTACCACAGCTTTCTCAGTAAAATCACTAGCGAAAGAAGACCAAGTTACCTTGAATCCTCTACCCTTTAGCCACGTAGAAAGGAGTAATGAAACCCTCCTAAGCTTACCCATAACATTCTCCTCTGGTTTTCGAGAATAGCTGTTGCGACATATAACCATTAAAGCTGGGCCTAGGGCCTCTGGAACCCTCCTCCCCATGAAGTGGAAGTAGCCTAAATGGGGTTTTCTAAGATAGAGAGCTGAGGCTAAGATAAATAAAGCAAGCTTCTCCCTGGTCACAGAGGCGGCTGCATTCCTCTCAGGATCGACCGGGTCAACCACTATCATTGGGGAGTCGGAGTACTTAGCTCTAAGCTTTGCCTCAACACCCACACTCTCAGGATCTATGTAGATCTGGGGCTTCCAACCTAAAGCGGCTTTCAGCGTTTCCCTAAACCCGCCATAGTGTATTGCCAGGAGCTCCGCCAGATACCCGGAGAAACCCCCTATCCCCGTCTCAGCACCATAAACTCCTATACCCTCCATGAAAGACTTAAGTAACCTTATGTCATCCTCAAGACATGGTTCTTCATCAAGCTTCATCCTAACATACCTTGTATGAAATGGTGTTCTTTCAACTCCGAGCCCTCCACTTCCGGGTTTTTCAACCTTAACAGCTGGTATGAGTTCAACCTTCATCCCCATAAGGTTTACTGTAAGGTAAGGGTGTTCAGCGTATTTAACAATGTACGGTAGTGGTTTAATACACTCCTCTAATATAGGTAGGCTTCTGCTTTTAATCCATTCGCCTGTGACTCCATTGAATAAAATGAATACATCGACTTCCCACTTATCGGAAAGTAGTGTTCTCTTAGCGTAACTCCCTTCAGCTTCGATCTCCACTTTGAAGCTCTTCTCCGCTAAGCACCTATACAGCTTTCTCTCTAGGAGCTCGTAGAGTCTACTGAGTATCCCTAGCTGAATACTACTAGGTCTTAGTTTCTCCAAAGCCTCTAGCTCTACGCTTGTTCTCTCACATCTCATGAAGCTTTAACCTCGACAAGAGTCTCGTAAACAGGGCCCTGCTTTGTTAAGGTGCTCTTCTTAAGTCTAATCCTATCGACAACCATGCTGCCGAACTCGTAATCCTTCATATCATTTAGTATCCTAACAAGAGATGCTATATTCCTAGTACCTTTAACCCTTGCTAGTGTAAGGTGAGGGGTGAACTCCTCCCTTTCAGCTGGGATCCCGGCCCGCCTTACTATCCTCTCAACCTCCACTCTTAAGCTGGATAGCTCCTTGTAGCCCTCGCTCACCCCTATCCATACAACTCGCGGGTTTAAGGTGTTAGGGAAAGCGCCTAAGCCTTTTAGAGTCATATTGAAGGCCTTAAACTTAACCTCTTTTAGAGCTCTAGCAATCTCCTCGACAACGCCTCTTCTAACCTCCCCTATGAACCTTAATGTTATGTGGAGGTTGTAGGGCTCAACGATCTTTAATGGAACCCCTATGCCGGCTAGGGTATCAGCGACTCTAGCAACCCGCGATACTAGAAGGTGATCCTCTACATCGACGGCCACGAAAACCCTTAGTATCTCGCTCATAGCCCTACCATCACCCTCCCTCCTTAAGAGTTCTGCTCTATGCTTTATAAGATTGAGGTAGAGCTCCATGGTGTCTAGGCGTGCCTTCGCTGAGACGTTGAGGATACTGCTCGATAGAGGTTTTAGGTTCACAGTTATAGGGGGGAGTGTAATAGAGTACACTATAGGGTCTAAAGATTTAGGGGATGACATAGATTTATTCGTCGAATCGCCCAGTGCAGTATTCGAGGAGAGCTACTATAGAATTGTGGCGGAGGAGAACGGCTGGGCCCTAGGCTACACATGGCTGGTAACTCCAAGGATAATAGCTAGGATAGGGGATGAGGAGGTCCCAGTGGAGTTCTACGAGAACATACACGATTTCTACATACCCCCTACATTCATAGAGAGAAGCGTCAGGGTAGACGTTGAAGGCATTAGAGTTAGAATGATACAGCTGGAAGACCACATAGCCTTGAAGGCTAGTTCAGGTAGAGGTATCGATATGGAGAGATTGAAAGAGATAGGTAGGCTTATAAAGAGAGGAAAACTCGTAGTAAACAGGGAGAAGCTACTGGAAGCTGTGTCAGAGTTTGAGGATAGAGAAGTTATTATAAGAAGGCTTAAGGAAACATCTATAATATGAGAGCGAGGATCCTCAACCCTCACTCGATGGTAGAGAGTTTGGTGAGAGCGGAGAACTGCCATCTGCTGAGAGGCGGTTTCCCGGCTTTCAGCTAATGTTATTGAGGGCTAGCGAGACGGCTACTGGGAGTATTCTAATCTTACCACCAGGTCTCCACTCTAGTTGTTTGGGGTAATATGATACACCTTTTATCCTGCTCAACCCCTCCTCTTCTCTGCCCTGATATATTAGCGCCCAAGCTTCTAGTATCCTTCTATCATTTACTTTTGATGGGGCACCTCCTCTTCCTACAATCTCTATGCCAATCGTTACATGAGCTCTAGATATGGGGATTACCGGATCGCATGTATATGAGAGAATCAACCCCCCATAGGCTATGGTGTACACTAGTATCTTATCCTCCAAGCTCAGCTCCTCTAAAACTCTCGAATCTCCGTAGGTGTAGAGGTTTAGAACAGCCTTCTCTACCTCACCGGGAACCTCTAACTCCTCATACTCTATGGCAGCCGATACAGCTAGGCATTCGCCCACCGCTAGCACCAATGCCGGTCTTATCCTGGCATAGCCCAAAACCTACATCACCATACCTTCAGAGGGCCTTCTATAAAGGCCTTTCGAGGCTAAAGCCGAGTTTATATCAGTTACTATTAGAGTGAATATATTGGCCATTAATCTTAACATGCTCATCAAGCCCTCCTTGGTTAAAGAGCTAGTGTAAGCTAGCTTCGAGACGTTAATGAACTGAGGATCCTCCAGGCTAGGCTGTATAGCTATAGCACAATCACTACAAACCATTATCAAATCCCTCATCACATCCGAGGCCAAGACAATCCTATCCTCCCTACTAAGCTTTAACATGGAATCCCTGTGCTCCGGGCCGACCATAACACCTAGTGAAACAACAATCACATCAACCCTACCCTTAGGTTGTTGAATAGCAACATTAACCCTAACAACACCAGGAATCTGAACGAGAACAACCCACTCCACAGGAACACCAGGAGGCACCTGCTCAACCTTAACCTCTAAACCCTCCTCAGCAAGCCACAAAAGTATCCTATCCCTACTAGGCTCCAAACCAAAACCCCACAACCTCTAACAAAACGCAGAAAACATATATAAACTCATAGAATACATCACTTAAACCACTGAGGGAACCCGTTAGTTATAGCTAGAGTGCCGTTATGGAGAGAGTTCTACGTTATATTCGTTGGGAGATAAATGATTAATTCATAAAATATAGTGATCGCCCGTTCGCTGAGAAACGATAATCTTAAGCTTATAAGGGCTAAGACCATAGAATATATCCATGTTAGGGGTTATACTAAATCATATTAGGAAAGCGGAGGCAAGTGGGGGTAGTGAGAGGGTACAATCCCTCGCGCTCGTCACGAGGAGAACAACGATTGAATCCCGGTAGTGGAATCACAGCCTCTTCAAAGATCATATATTAGCGGGGGAGTAGCTTTTCTATTGTCACCTATAGAGTGAGTGCCTAGGTTAGTCTTTTCATGTAGGCTTTCTCGAAAGCCCATATCATTGTATATGATGTTATTCCTAGGGTTGCTAGTGTTATGACATACGCGTATACCGCGGGGTAGTTGAGCCTATGCCAGCTATCCTCTATTAATGCTCCAAGCCCTCCCGTTAGTACGAAGCTTTCAGCTATGAATACTACTGCGTAAGCGGTACTCACAGCTATCCTGAGTCCTGTTAATAGACCTGGTATGATGTATGGTATTACAACGTAGATTATTAAGTGTAACTTCGATCCACCCATGCTCTTGACTAGGTCCTCGTATTCTCTTGGCGTTCTTGTAGCCCACTCCATAGTTGATATCGCTATAGGGTAGTAGGTTATGATTGATATAACGGCAATCTTACTCCACTCAACTCCTAGGATCCAGATTAGTATGGGTATTAGGGTCACATGAGGTATGGGGTATGTAGCTAGTATGAGGGGTCTTAAGACTCTACTACCAATAATAGTTCTTGAGGCTAGAAGACCTGAGAGGAGCCCTAGTGTGAGAGCCAGCAGTAGTGCTGTAACCACTCTTCTTAGGGTTATTAAAGTGTTCTCCACTAAAACTCCGCTTATAAAACTCTTGTGGAGCTCCGCCACCACCTGTACTGGTGTTGGTAGATATGGTTTCTCGAACATAATGGCAGCCACGTGCCATAGGGCTAATAGTAGGATTAAGGTGGCAGTTACTACTAGGAGATCTTGTAGTATCCCATAACCCTCCTTAACCTGCTCCAAGCCTCCTCGCCACCCTCGAAGACCTCAACTACTCTAGCAGGTCTTCCAGTTAGAACGTGGATTAAACCACCTTCGAGGAGAGCTTCACCAACATTATGTGTAACAACTAGAATGAGTCTACTCCTAGCTAGACTCTTAAGGTAACTCCATAGGAGCTCCCTGCTCCCAGGATCTAAGTTAGCTGTTGGCTCGTCGAGGAGCACTATTTTAGAGTTTGAGGCTAGAGCTCTAGCCAGAGCAACCCTCTTCCTCTCACCACCTGACAAGTGCTTAGGATACCTATTAGCGTAGCCTAGAACCTCCATAGACTTCAAAGCCTCTAAAACCCTAAGCCTCCTTTCATTCCCATTAACCCCAGCTATCCTAAGTGGGAGCTCTACGTTAGCATAGACTGAAAGCCATGGGAGGAGCTCGTTATCCTGTGGTACGTAGCTAACATCACCTCTACCCAGCAACCCACACTCTAAGGATATAGAGCCTCTTAGAGGATTTAGAACACCAGCTACGAGCTTTAGGAGTGTTGTCTTACCAACCCCGTTCGGCCCTAGGATTATATGTAACCAGGGGCCCTCGAAGACGTGGTTAAAGGAGTCGAATATGTAGGTATCATCCCATCTATATTTGAACGTGAGATCCTCAATGTAGAGCTTCAACCCCACTGCACCACTAAAGCATTGTAATCCGGCTTACCGGCTATAAGCCCTCTCAGGAGAAGCCATGAGCTTACAAGCTCGAAGTTACTCTTAGGGTAAACAGATATCCTACCCCTCCACTCCGGTAACCACTTGCCTCTAAGCTCCTCTGGCACGAATACCCTTTCCTCTATGACACCCCTGTACTTCTCAGGGTTGGCTTTATAGAGCTCTAGAGCTTCATTAAGCATGGAGACTAGCCTTAGAACCACTTCTCTATCCCCAGCTGTACTAGATCTAGCTATGATCACCGACATAGTTATAGGCTCCTCAGACATGTCGTCTCTAGCGAGTAGTCTAGCGCCTTTAGCTAGTGCAAGGCTACCCCAGGGGTCTGGGAGTACTGCAGCCTCCACCCTACCCTCCATGAGCATCTGGAATCTAAGAGGGATACTTGGGATATCAATTAACTCAACCCCCTTAGGATCTATTCCAAGACGTTCTAGCATAACCCATGTGGCGAACTCTATGATCGTATTCTTTGAGACAGCTATCTGCTTCAAACTCCTCACATCCACCTCGCTACCAGGTGGTGCAAGCAGGTAGAAGAGGCCATCACTAGGGTGCTCGCCTAAAAGGAGAGACACTATCTTGATATCTACACCTCTATCAGCTAACATTAGGGATGTAATGGGGTCGTTTACAGCCACGTCTATTAGCTCAGATGTTAAGGCTGCATCTCTATCCCTAGCTGAACCAAAGAACCTTAGGGTAGCGTTAAAGCCGTATTTCGAGTATAGACCCTCAACATCGGCAACTATAAATGGAATAGAGTCTATTATAGGTAGCAATCCAATCCTCAATACAATAGGTTGGGGTACGCTGGGAGCGCCTTCTTCAACCAGCGGACCTTCAGACCGTATAAGCACATAAGCTACCGAGGTTAGGATTAGCAACGAGATCAAACCTATAACGATTAATGTGATAGACCTCAAACCAAACACCCTGATAGTATAAATCCCATACTCTTATAAGCTTTTCTACAGTTTAATAAACTAGTTTACATGTATATATAAGGTGAATATAAGGTTTTAAGATTTAACTCTGAGGTGGTGTCTTCGTGGCGCTCAAGGATTTAAGGGATGCTATTATAGCCTTAGAGAAATGGGGGTTACTTAGGAGGGTTAAGGTTGAGGTAAACCCATTGCTAGAGGTTGCTGAGATAGCTAGAAGGACTATGTACAGGAGGGGTCCTACTCTGCTATTTGAGAACATTAAAGGCTATCCAGGCTGGAGGATGGCTACGAACCTTTTCAGAGACATTGATACTATAAAACGACTTTTAGGTGTCGAAAGACTGGAAGATGTGGGGGAGAGGCTTGTCAAACCTCTTACGAGCCCTCCTCCTATAGGTTTAACTGATAAGCTATCGACACTCTTTGATGTTCTAAAGCTTGGTATGTACACTCCTAGGAAGGTTTCCAGAGGGTTATTCGAAGATAACGTTATAGAGTCTATGGGTTTTGATAGAACACCTATACCCAAAACTTGGCCTGGTGATGCTGGTAGGTACATAACCTATGGTCTCGTCCTCTCAAGGGATCCTGAGAGTGGTGTGAGTAACATGGGTGTGTATAGGGTTCAGATATTGGATGGTAGTAGAGCTGTTATGCATTGGCAGGTTCACAAGAGAGGGGCTTTAGCCTGGCAGAAGGTTAGAGAGCGTGGTGTTGAGAGGCTTAAGGTGGCTATAGCGGTGGGATCTGATCCGGGGACCATGCTGACTGGAGCCCTCCCAGTCCCTTACCCCATAGATAAGCTTCTCTTCGCCTCAGTGGTTAGGGGTTCAGCTTTAGAAGTTGTAGACCTAGATGGGGTTCTCGTCCCCGCTAACGCTGAGGTCGTCTATGTCGGTGAAGTTGATACTGGGACCTTGATCGATGAGGGGCCCTTCGGAGATCACACAGGTTACTACACACCACCAGCAAAATACCCTCTCTTCAGGCTGGAGAGAGTGTATCATAGAGATAACCCGATATACTATTTCACAGTTGTCGGTAAACCTGTTCTAGAAGATGCATGGATCGGCAAGGCAGCTGAGAGGATATTCCTACCATTTATGAGAATGCTGTTGCCGGAGATTGTCGATGTAAACCTGCCACCTGAGGGGCTTTTCACGGGAGGTGTAGCTATAGTGTCGATAAAGAAGAGGTATCCTGGTCATGCTAAGAAGGTTATGCTAGGCTTGTGGGGGCTTGGGTTGTTCAGCCTGGTTAAGGTTATAATAGTTGTTGACAGCGATGTTAACGTCCACGATCTAGGTCAAGTTCTATATGCTATAAGCACATGTATGGACCCCCAGAGGGATGTTGTTGTAATACCCTATGCTGTGACAGACGAACTAGATCACACAGCCATGGAGGGAGGCTACGGGTCTAAGCTAGGCATAGACGCTACTAGGAAGTTTAAGGTGGAGAACTACGGTAGAGAATGGCCTGAAGAGGTTAGCCCCGATCCTGAGACGGTGAGACTTGTTGACTCTAGGTGGAAAGACTACGGAATCGACTAAGAGGTTAGAGGCATACACGAGGATCATTAGGCCTGTTACAGCCTTCTCAACAGTGCTCGCAGCTATAGGAGGCTTGTTCTACGCAGGTAACCCCTTGGAGTACTCTGGAATCCACATACCACTACTTGTTGTTATAGGCGTCGCGCTAGCGCATTTTAGCGTTAATGCTTTAAACGACTACCTAGACTATAAGAGCGGCCTAGACCTCCTAACCCCGAGAACACCCTTCAGCGGTGGATCTAAGGTTCTCATAGATGGTATCCTATCACCTATTGAAGCTCTAGGGGTTGCAATAGCCCTCCTACTCCTAGCCTTAGCTATAGGGTTGTATCTAACACTGTACAGAGGGCTCCTGGTACTAGTATTAGCTGTTACAGGAGCTCTGATAATAGCTACGTATAACAAGTTTCTTGTTAAAATAGGTTTAGGGGAGATAGCGGTATGGGCTAAGGGTGTCCTAGTCTTCGTGGGAGCCCACTACACGGTAGCGGGGTTTATGACGTTAGAGGCTGTAGCAGTAGGCATGGTTTATGGCGGGGTTTCAGCACTCATATTATATGCTAACTTCATCCCAGATGTGGAAGCGGATAGAGTGGTGGGGAGGAAGACCTTACCAGTACTCCTAGGGGGCAGAGCCTGGCTAGGGTATCTCATGATATCACTAACGGTAACCCTAATACTCATACTGCTAATAACCTTAAAACTCCTAAACCCTCTAGCTTTCCTAGCGGTGATACCGTTAGCTTTAACATACAAAGTTGCTCTTAAGCTGAAAACCAGCAAGGATCTTAAGGATGTAGTTGAAGCTCTAGCGCTTAACGCTAGAATATGTAGAGGTGTTGACGTAATAGTAACCGTTGCTATCGTAGTTGGAGCTCTCCTCTAAGCCCCTCCGGCTCCTATGCTGGAGGTAAGCTAATCTTTTTAAGCTAACTGTTTTTTAGGTTGTAAAGCGTTTTTTTGCTTGGTGGTGGGCTTGCCTGGAAGGAGGGTTGCTGTCGGCTCCGACGACTTATACCCTGCGGCTAGATCTGCTGTTGAGTACTTGAAGAGGAAGGGTTTTGAGGTTGTAACAGTTGGCTCTGTTAAATCTGGTAAGCCCGAGCCGTGGCCTAGTGTTGCGATCGAGGTTGCAGAGATGGTTGCCAGGGGTGAGGTTGACTGGGGCGTGCTCGTATGCTATACGGGGACTGGGGTTTCAATAGCTGCCAATAAGGTTAGAGGGGTTAGAGCAGCTCTATGCAATGATGCTGAGACAGCTAGAGGCGCTAGGTTGTGGAATGATGCTAATGTTCTGGCTATGAGTGGTCGTCTCGTAACAGAGGTTTTGGCTAGGGAGATTATAGATGCTTGGCTCTCCGTTGAAAATATTGATGAGAGTGAGAGGGGTAACATTGAGTTCCTGAAGCGATACGATGAGGGTAGAAGGTAGGGGAGGATAGGAGTTTGAGTATATGGGATAGGGTGGCTCGTGGTAGTATAGCGCTCTCCATAGGATCCATAGTCTCGCTAGTGATAGCATCTATAGGTAGTATCATTATAGCCAGGACGTTAGGCCCTGATAACTATGGTTTAATACCAGTGATAATGATAGCACCAAACATGCTCATGGCGCTAAGCGATCTAGGCATATCAACTGCTATTACAAGATACGCTCCCATGAGAGGCTATGGTAACCCCTACATAGTGACAGGTGTTGCCATCAAGGCTGCCACGGGGCTTCTAGCCTCTCTAGCCTTAGCTCTAACAGCGGGCTACGTAGCTGAGGCCCTTGGAAGGCCCTACGTTGAGCCATATATTAGGCTTGTAGCAGTACTTGTAGTGGCAAACTCTATAGTATCAGCTGTGACATCAGCCCTCATAGGCTTAGGGAGTTACTTTACCAGCGCTGTTATACAGGCTTCACTAACAACCTTAAGGGTTATAGTTGGAGCAGGTCTTGTTGTAGCTGGTCTCAGCGTCCTAGGAGCGGTTCTAGGCCATGTTATAGCTTGGAGTGTCCTAGCACTTGTATCTCTAGCGTTACTCTTATACCATGTAGGTCTTAGTGGTAGACCATCACTTAGGATTGCGAGGGAGATGCTAGCCTACTCCACACCCCTCTACCTCCCAGGCCTCCTAGGCATACCTCTGGGGCAGCTCTACTACTCGATCCTAGCTAGGGTGGCGACAAACTGGGATTTAGGGAACCTAGGTGTAGCAGGTAACCTTATGACCGTTATTGGTAGTGTTGGAGGAGCTATATCAACGAGCCTGCTATCAAGCTTCCCACTACTACTAGGTGATAGGGGTGGCCTATCTAAGGCTGTTGAGAAATCTATAGTGTACACAGCTCTCATAATGCCGGCCATGGCTGGAGGTGTTATAGTGTTAGCTGAACCACTCCTACTAACCCTCTACGGCCACTCCTACAGCATGTCACCTTTATACGCATCGCTAACAGCTCTAGGCGTAATGCTAGCACCCCTAGGCTCCTACGTGTGGGGTGCATACATGGCTAGCATTGGTAGAACAGATGTGCTCCTCAAAGCCGGCATCCTAGGAGCTCTCACAGGAATCCCAATATACATCACCCTAACACTAACAACGGGGGTCATAGGGTACATAATAGCAGGTATCCTAGACTCGCTCATCGTAACAACATATCTACTCACGGTAGCCTCAAACAACGGTGTCCACGTAGACCTAAGAACAACCTTTAAAATGATAGCACCAACAATAATAGCTTTAACAACAGCAACACCAGCACTACTAATACCAGAGGACCCGCTAGTCAGATGGATACTAGCACCCCTAACCTACACATTAACACTAGCAATAGTAACCCCTGTGATAGCCGGATCAGAGGTGTTATCAGAGATAGCCATGGCACTAGGGAGAGCGGGCTTCATAGGATCACTCATAGCACTAGCAATAAACATAGATGTTAGAGTAGCAGAAAAAATATGGGGATCGGAAGGTAAACGTAGCTAGCTCCATCAACCTCTAAAGGCTTTTGGTAGCTTAATCCAGAGTAATGCTAGAAACACAGCTATAGCCGCCCCAGCTACAATATCGCCGGGAAGCCTTAACCATACCAACCTCTCAACATCAGGAAGAGACCATATAGCAGAACCTCCCCACGGAGTTTCAAGGCCCTTCAAAGCCCAATAACCGGAGGTGGTAACGAGATCAAACTGCTTAAGCATTAGAGGTCCTAGTGATAGGAGGACCTGGAGGTAGAAGCCTAGAGCGTATACCACAATAGCGTATCTAAGCCTCCTAAGCCAGCTATCGTCAAGAGCTCCGGCTAGGTAGAACGCTACAACCCACATGAGGATGGTTGGCGTCCCATAAGCCATGGGCATTGATAGGTGAGCGTGAACCATCGTACCCTGGCTTCCGTGGAGGTAGTAGTTTATAACAGGCATGTTGATCATGCCAGCTCCAAAAGCTATAACACCCATAGCGCCTCCTAGTGCAGCTACGAGTATGAACGTCACTATGGTTTTCTGAAGCTCATTAACAAGCCTCCCTCTAAGCCATAATAGGATAGAATAGGCTATAACAAACCCTAGTGGGATGGCCTCAAGGGTGCTGAATACAGCGCCTACGTAAAGCCAGAATGTTGGTTGTCCACCCCAGTAGTAGTGGTGTGCTGTCCCGATCATACCCGTGGCTATCTCTAAGACAGCATCCACACCTGCTACCGTTAGACCTAAAACTGGTGGTATTACACCTGTTATTACGAGCAGTAGGATTAAGATGGTTATTACAATTGGAGGCCAGAATCCCTCCACAAAAGCGTGTATCGTAATCCACCTGAAGTACTCGTCAACAACAAATTGATCCCAAGGCCTAACTATGGGTAGAGCTCCGATGAAAGCACCGACTCCCGTGCCCGCAAGTGCTATGGATAGTATTCTTGAGAAAGGTCTAGTCAGCTCAGGTCCTACCCTAGATGCTTTGTAGAAGAGGTACGCTAGATACCATGCAACAACAGCTATTAGGACCAGGTATAGTGTCCCCTGGCTGATAACAGGTCTACCTTGCGAGCCCACTATGAACCATAAGGGGTCCGGTATTAGGCCTAGATAGCTAGCCCATATGCCTAGCAGCGTTAGAATAGCTACGAGAGCCCCAGCTCCCAGGATTAAGATTACCCTTGAAGGGCTTAGGCTTACGCCAAGGTATGGGAGTGCGAAGAGCGAGAAGCTAACCCAGGTGACTACTATCCAGAGTATTGCTAGGTTGTAGTGTAGAGCTCTTGCAACGTTGAATGGTAGTATGCTGTTTATACCATGTATGCCATAGAGTGTTGTCTGCTCTGCGTACTTGTGCATTATGTAACCTCCAAGTAGGCCTTGAACTGAGAGTCCTAGAACAGCTAAGGCCATACCAATCAAAGCTATCCTCTGAGCCTTCGTTGGTGGCGGTAGGGTTACTGTAACCCTCTCGGCATGCCATTGCTCGACGAGCTTAGCTATTATAAGCCCTGCGATGACCATAGTGGAAGCTAGTAGTATGAAGAAGGTAATCCATGTAGCTTTAGTCACATCCAACTTGGGCTCAACAATACCAGGCATGTAGGGGAACCCGTTGGTATATCCCGCTAGGGCTGTCATAGCACCCCAGGTGAAGAATGCAACTATCTTCCTAACCTCCTCTCTATTAGTGATCAGGTTGGGTCTCAACCCGAGCTCCTCAGATCTAGGTCCTAGAAGCTCGGCGAAGTATTCTACTGCAACATCAAACCCTCTACCAAAGGCCTCGCTAACAACCACAACACCTCTACTACCATCTAGAACAGTAGAGTACCTTGGGTTAAACTCAACTTTAAGAGCTTCCCTAACATCCTTGAGAACCTCTGGGTTACCTAGACTAACAGGCTCCCTAAGCCCAGCCTCCCTAGCTAGGATAGCTAACGTGTAGGCTGTATAATCGATACCGAAATAGCCACCAAACCCCAGGAAGCTCCCATAGTCAAGGATACCATATCTCTGAGCAAGAACCTTACCCTCCTTAACATCATCTCCTGTAAAGAGAATCCTACCATCCCTTGTAACAACCTTCTCGGGAATAGGCGGCATATGAGTGAATGTATAGTAGGCCATAGCGAAATACACTAGGTACACTAGGATAGCAGCTATTAAAACCAGCGTACCCCAATCCCTCCAGTTGACCATACGTATTCCACCTTATCCAAGTATGTCTAATATGTAAAACAAAGTAGTATATGTTAGCCCTAAAATTTTAGGGGAAGCGTACTTATGTAGGAGAGTGCACTATGCGATCCACGACTCTCTCTAATCTTCGATTGTTGAAGGGGAAAACTATGAAACTTGAATTCACTCCTACATTTAGAGAAACATGTTATCTTCTAAGAATACATTCAACTTCATTGAGGAGTTTAATTAGCTGTTCGTGGACCCCCGATCCTATAGTGTTGATCTCTATCTTCTCAAACTCCTCCACTAACCTTTCATCTTCATTCACACTCATCAGCTCATCGGCTATCTTGAATAGTACGTTATCCTCCTTGAATATATGCTCTCTGATTAACCCAACATAGCTTAAAGCACTATCCACAGCATCTCTCCTCGCTTCAGGATCTCTCTCGATGTTCTCTAGATCCTCTTCTAAGGCTTTAATAAGCCTTCTGCCGATATCGTGTTCCACAAGCATTACCCCTATAGGCCCTCCTTCTCTTGGAATACCCTTAGATTCTAAGAATGGGAAGAGAGCTCTCTCCTCTTTCCCGTGATGGCATTTATCTGTGAATTCCTTAAAGAACCTTAATAGTAGTGCGAAAACCTCCATGTTTACAGTTTCCCCTCTATATAGTTTTAATGCTGCATCCTCCAGTAAGCTTGCTGCCCTCTCTATCACTCTATGCTCCTCCATTAACGATTCCAGTGCTTTCATAGGCTTCAACCGGTGATATGAAAAGAGTTACTAGAGGTTAACACTAGTACCCCTAATATATTAGGGTTGTTCATGTCACGTTTAAGCTTCTACTTTTAGGTTTTCCCTACTCTATTATACAACTGAGTATGCTTGATTAGGTGTATTTCATGGCTAGGAAGGTTGTCGACGCATTAATAGCTATTAATAAGTTCGATTGCCCCCTCATGATAGCTTTAACTAGCATAGACTTGAACCCTAGATTTTACAACATTAACGTCTCTGAGTCTAAGGTAACACATATACTAGCTATAGAGGGGGGCGATGTTAAACGCCTTACAAGGATAGCGGGGAGACTGGGTTTAAAGGTTAGGTATATTGATACACGAGGAGGTATAATATGGATTGAAAACTATGCACCGTGTAGCTTTTGTAGAATACTCTCCAGCCTGGGTGGGGTACCTCTAAGCCTGGATCTTAACGATAAAAAAGTACCACTCTACAGGATATTACTTCCCAGTAGGAGATCGTTTCTAGCTATGAGGGAGAAACTTGAGGCCTCAGGTTTAGAACCTCAACTACTACGTGCCGGTTACAGGTTAAGGGTGGCTAGGCTAACACCTATGCAGATGAGAGCCCTCGTCATAGCCTATGAGAATGGATTCTTTGACTTCCCTAAGAGAGTGAATCTTGAGGCTCTATCTAAAATGCTGGGTGTGAAGCCGTCAACGTTAGATGAGATTCTCAGGAGGGGGTTGAGGAAGCTGGTTGAAGAGTATATCGCTAGAGAGGAGCCCATAAGACTTTGAATACCCTCTAGCAGCTCCCATCAGCTAGCATGGCCCGTCTTGGTTTGAATGTATTAACGCTTAATAACCTTAAGTTTTAAAAGTCCTCTTGGTGGGAAGAGCTTGGATGATGAGAGGCTGGCTTACACTCTAAGCTATGCTAGTGAACTTTTCAAGGTGCTCTCCGAGCCTACCAGGCTACTCATATTCATGTATTTAGCTAAAAGGGGTGAGGCTTCTGTTAAAGAAATTGCCGAGGCTCTCGGGAGACCCGAGAATCTCGTATCATATCATATAAGTGCTGTTAAGAGGTTAGGCATTATAGGGTTTAGGAAGGTTGGCAAGAATGTCTATTACAGGCTTGTAGATGAGAGGCTTAAAAAGCTTATACAGGTAGCCATGGAGCTGGTGGAGAATAAGCCAGAACCATTCATTAGGCCCAGGAAGCTCAAATTCCAGGTTAGTAAAATAGCTAGTAATGTTCAACACGATATTAAAGTCTAGCAAACCTCGCCTTTAAAAGCGAGGTAAGGAGCTAGAGTGTCTCTAATGCATGCTTGAGGTGTTACTAGTGGAAGAGGGAGATATTAACATACCAAGCTGTAAGGGATCTTCTTAGGAACGCAGGGTTCCCTACATGGGTTACATACCATGAGAGGTACCTTGAGGCTATATATGTTAGGGGTGAGAGGCTTATACATAACATCGATAGGGGTCTAAGATTCCTAGTTAGACCCTATGGAGTATGAGTGCCCGTAAGCTATACATAGGATACCCAATAATGTTAAGCCAGGATAGTGGGAACGAGTGTAACAAGGATATATGGTGGTATAGAAGGATAGTACTCTGGATCGTGGATGTATTCAGAGAGTATGGATAGAAGTTGAGCTTATACCAGAGTATTACTCAAGCAAGGAATGCTCAGCATGCGGGGGGATACACGTGAACGGAAGGGTATAGAGGAGGTTGTATGTATGCTGGAGGACTGAGAAGAAGATTAACGCTGGTGCAAACGCAACACTAAACATAGTAGGAAAACTAGGATACAAGATAAAGATAATATGGAAGATTGAGAGTTACCATGTAACACATAATGGTGGTAGACCCGTTAAACCCTGATTGGAGGGCCAGCCCCAAAGACTTGGTGGTTTAAAAACCCTGCCTTCTAAGATGGAGAGGGGGTCATGTGGATGGCACTTGAACAGTATGCTAGGTGGGGTGAACTGTTACTTTCAGGGTATGAGTCTGGCCGTATGGTCGTCTCAGGTTCTGGTGTAGCTGGGGTTTTTAATGGTATGGTGATTTGTGGTATGGGGGGGAGCGGTGTTTCAGGCGATTTTCTTGCTGTTATAGGTAGGCTTTATGGATCTCGGCTACCCATAGTTGTGTTTAAGGGTTTCGATCTACCTGGGTGGTATTCAAGCTACCTTGTTGTTGCTGTAAGCTATTCTGGAAATACTCTTGAGACTATAGAGTGCTCTAGGAGGGCTCGGGGTTCCGGGTCTAAGGTTGTTCATATTAGTAGTGGTGGGTTACTTAGAAGTGAGGCTGGAGAGTCTGGGATCCCCTGGATTCCTCTGGAGCCAGGCTTACTCCCTAGAGCCGCCTTACCATTAATGGTCGGGGCTTTAATAGGTTTAACGGATGCGCTAGGCGTTATTAGCGTTGGAGATGAAGTCTTGCTAGAAACATATTATGCTCTCAGGAACACCTTGGTAGATGACGCGAGAGGTCTAGCTGACGCTGTAGCAGAATCTGATATACTAGTTGTTGGAGCATGCGGTTACTACGGAGTGCTAGCTGAAAGGTTTAGAAGCGAGTTTAGCGAGAATAGCAAAATGCTGGTTAAAGCCGAAGTGTACCCGGAGTCAGCTCACAATGACATAGTAGCTTGGCAAACGAAGAAGAAAGCTAAGACGGCCTTCATAGCTATTAAAGGTGGAGGTGGAATATGCAGTAAGATAATGGAGTTTATATCGCGGAAGTACAGGGAGCACGGTATAGTGGAAGAGCTAGACCTCGGAACACCCTCTCTCCCGAGCTTGATGAAAGGAGCCTTAATAGGAGGCTATGCCTCAGTACTAGTAGCTAAAGAAAGAGGAATCGACCCTGCTACGACATCAGTAATAGAGGAGTACAAGAAGATTCTAGCCGATAATGTGAATACGTAAGCCGTTTCTCAGCATATTATCGATCACCATATGCGAACGACCATCCGCCTTCTAACGGCACAGCGTGGAGCCCCCTCACCGCAGCGGCTCTCCACTCTGCCACCGGAGGTTCACGGCCCTACGGATCTCAGAACCCACACTCACCACTTAAAAATCCTAGCGTGGACAGGCCTTAGTAAGCGTTTTTATAGGAGAGTGTGAGCTGGACGGGGTCTGCGTAGCTAGTGGATCTGCTATGGTCCTTCGAAACCGCAGTTAGGGCACTTGTATGGGATCATTTGAACTCTACATTTGCTACACCGCCATATTAACATTACGCCGCAGTTAGGACAGTAGAAGGATACCGCTCTCTCCATGGGGTTTATGGGCTTCCCGCAACTCGTGCAAAGCGGTGGTTTCACTTCATCGTATACATCCACCCTCCTTAGGGTAACACCACTCTTAGCCATCCTCGTCACCTAGGCTAGCTCTCCTACCGTGAAGGCTATTAAGCTTTAGAGCACTCTACTGACTAGACCAGGTATCTCAAACGGGTTCCTAGCAACCTTAACGCCAGCTTTCTCTAAGGCTTTCACCTTACTAGCGTAGTCCCCTTCTCCCATCATTATTATAGCTCCTGCATGGCCCATCCTCTTACCTGGTGGTGCTGTCTTACCCGCTATGAAGGCTACAACTGGTTTAGTGAACTTACCCTCCATTATCATCTTTGCAGCCCTCTCCTCCATATCCCCCCCGATTTCCCCTATGATGACTAACGCTCTAGTCTCAGGGTCCTTCTCAAACATCTCCATAGCCTCTGTAAATGTTAACCCTACCACAGGATCTCCTCCAATACCGATTACTGTAGACTGGCCTAACCCCTCTTTTGTGAGAGCATAGCTTATCTCATATGTTATCGTACCACTCCTCGATACTATGCCAACAGGGCCTCTACTGAACACATGGCCCGGCATTATACCCACCTTAGCTTCACCAGGTGTTATGACACCTGGGCAGTTAGGGCCTACCACGACCGTGCCCTTACTCCTAGCATAGTTCGTGAACCTTAGAGTCTCGTGAACAGGGATTCCTTCTGTTATGACCACAACGAGTTTCAACCCTGCATCTATGGCCTCGTACACAGCGTCGGAAGCGAACCTAGCTGGGACGAAGACTATTGATGTGTTAACCTCAGGGTGCTCCTGGAGAGCCTCCTGAACGCTATCGTAAACCTTAACCCCATGTACCTCGCCTCCACCCTTACCCGGTGTTACGCCAGCAGCTATCCTAGTACCGTACTCCAGCATAAGCTTAGTGTGGAACGAGCCTTCCCTACCCGTTATACCCTGTACCACTACCACCGTATCCCTACCAACTAGGACTGCCAACTTCGGTCACCTCGCTGCCCTAATAGCTTCCACTACAGCGTCAAGAGGGTTGTCGAAAGCTCTTATACCGAACTCCTCTAGTAACCTTCTCCCCTCCTCCTCCCGTGTTCCCGAGAGCCTTACGAACACCGGTTTAGGTTTACCACTATACTCTCTTAAAGCCTCAATTATCCCTCTAGCAACCTCATCGCACCTTGTTATCCCACCGAATATGTTTATAAAAATACTCTTAGCCTTAGGGAATTCCAGTAGGAAGAGGACGGCTTTCTTAACGCGCTCAGCACTAGCACCACCTCCTATATCTAGGAAGTTTGCAGGGACGCCTCCGTACTCGTATACTAAATCCATGCTAGTCATTGTAAGCCCGGCCCCGTTACCCATAACTCCAACATCTCCTTCGAGTTCAACAAAAGCTAAACCTAAACGTCTAGCCCTAGACTCCCACTCGCTAACCTCTCCACCCTCCACTCTCTCTATAGCTAGCTCTGGGTACTTGTAGGAGGCGTTATCATCAACTATTATCCTAGCGTCTAATGCTACAACCTTCTCTCCAACTATCGTTAACGGGTTTACCTCAACTAGATCAGCACTATAGTCTACGAAGGCGTTATACATGGACTGAAGTAGGGATGCAAACGATGAGATAACCCCGCCTTTCAACCCAAGCTTCTTAGCTATAAGCCTCGCCTCAAAACCCCTTAAACCCATGTAGGGGTCTACGTGATATCTAACTATGCTCTCAGGCTTCTCCCTAGCTATCTCTTCGATATCCATGCCACCATAAAGGCTGGCTAGAACTACAGGTCTCCTAGCGCTCTTATCTATTGTTATGGAGGCGTAAAGCTCGGAGGAATGCTCCACAGCCTCCTCTACAAGAATATACCTAGGCCTGAGACCCTTTATGGGATAGTCGAAGAGAAACTCTGTTAGGGAAACAGCCTCCTCTACGCTCCTAGCAATCCTAATGCCTCCAGCCTTACCTCTACCAGCCACGAGGACCTGGCTTTTAACAACGAGAGGTGGTGTTAAACCGCTAGACGCTAGCTTACCTCTCACATCATCCCCCTTCGCTACAACAACACCCTTAGGGGTGCTAACACCATACCTAGCTAAAATCCCCTTAGCCTCAAACTCGTAGAGCTTCAAAATCCAGCCACCACATGTGTGTTTGCAACAGCACGCTTTTAACTATTACAGACCACCAGGACACATATACGGAATCCTATAACATATAAGCAGCTAATACCATAAAGACACAGGCCTTATTAAGGCTTAAACAAACACCTCTACACCGGGTTAGTAGGCTCTTAACAGCCTTGCGAGGGTTAACAGGATGCCTAGGGTTGACGAAGGAGTCTTCGTTGTAGAGATTAACAGCGTTCTCGACCTAGACTGGAGCTCCATCAAGGCTCTCACTAGATGGGCTATCTCAACAGGTGCATGCCTGGTGGTCGAGCCCAGCATAGCATTTCTTAGAGCTCCCAGATCCTCTCGAATACTACCTCTAGCCATAGGTGTTGGTAGCCTGGTGGCAGAGGGGGAGCCACCACCCCCCACTAAGTACTATGTCGTGGAGAGACCCTTTTGGGTTAACTGTTTAAAGACAGGCGTGAACGAGCCGAATTACAGAGTGCTTGAGGGGGTGAAGACGGTAGTAGAGGGCACCATAATATCAATAGATATAAGAGATCCAGTAGCATTACTAGTAAACGGATTGCAGGGGGTACATGTGGTTAACATAGGAGCTAAGGCTAACTGTACCCCTCTAGCAACAATCGGAGACACTATTGTACTATGCAGGGTCAACAAGGGATATGCAACAACCCTAATAGAGGGGGAGGCCGCTAAAAGAATAGAATACATGGCAACACTATTCACTACAACAGTCATGACCCCCTCCCCCTCTTTTTAAAGGCGAGCTCCTCCCGAAATCCAGGGAGCTACCCCTTCAATGAACTCTAATCTACTTTCTTCATTCTTAAGATTCTCTCCCTCTTAGACATGATATAGATCATAGCATAATCCTCTAGGACCGAGCAGGGATTTCTCAGCTCAACATAGAGACCCGTGTTATCCCTCCAGTAGGATAGGAAGCCTAGTTTTCTCAATCTCTTAACAATGTTAATAGCAGTCCTTCTAGTAACTCCCATCTCGCTCCCTAAAGTGTCTACGACCAGACCCACATTAACCCTTCCTACACCATAAATTTTATACAAGAGTATAGCGGCTGCCAGCTCCCTCCTTCTTATCTTCACTTCCCCCCAACTCCACTATAGCAACTCCTCACGCTGAGGGGTGAGCGAGGGTATTTATCTTCTACTTTGTTCGGTAAAGCGTCTCCTCAGCCTCCACTCTCTAGCTTCCAGCTATTAACTCTCTGTCCTCATAGTATGGTGGAATGTCAAACGTTTTTGGTAGACTAACTCTTATTAAGCGTTTTCTAACACTAGTTTAGAAGAGAACAGGGCTTATGGGGGTTTCCCGAGGTGAAGGTTTTAGTTGTTAGGGCTGAGATGGGTAGGGTTGTAGAGTCTAGGGTTCTTGAGGGCGAGTTTTACGAGGTTGTAAAGAAGTATGTTTCCATTGCTAGCTCGGAGTGGGATCCTGAGGTTAGCGATTTTGTTGTTGTAAGGGACGATCTTAACGTGGACGTGGAGGGTTCTCTAGAGAGGGAGGTCTTAGAATATCTAAGATCCTATGGTTCTCTTGAGGAGAGTGAGGGGGCTCTAAGGGTTAGACTTCCTGTTTATACTATAAGCTTTGATAATAGGTTTGTGGGAGAGGATTCTTATGTTGAGAATAAAGTGTATATAATTGCACCCTATGTTAACGAGGATCTTAGAGTTCTCTTTGAAACGGAGGCTGCCAGTATAACTACACAGGAGGCCGCACCTGAGGGTATAAGGCGTGTGTAGAACCTCAAAGTATGTCTTCCACGTTTAACCCTATAACTTTAACCTAGCTCTCGACCTTTTAAGGACAGCCTTTGGATGTAGATGAGGGTTGTCGCTTAGATACAGGGATAGCAGGTTTTAGTGTTAGTGGGTATTAATGTGTTTTTAATAGTCTTCTCTCATATCTGGGTTCTAGGTGGTTTTATTGGCTTACACGGGGAAGGCTTTAGAGGTTTTCTTGGAGACGGGCACTCGGTTTCCTAGGAGGATTATATGGGCTTTGGGCTTGGTTAAGTATGCTGCGGCTAGAGCTAATGCTAGCCTAGGTCTCCTCGACGATGCTAGGGCTGAGGCTATAGTGAGGGCTGCTTTGGAGGTTGCAGAGGGGTTGCATGATGATAAGATTGTTGTTGACGTGTTTCAGACGGGCTCCGGTACTGGTGTTAACATGAACGTTAACGAGGTTATAGCTGATAGAGCTTCTCAGATATCAGGTTTGATGGTTCACCCTAACGACCATGTTAACATGGGCCAGTCTTCGAACGATGTGGTGCCAACAGCTATTAGGATAGCGTTAGCCTATGAGGTGGAGAGGGGATTGCTACCAGCTCTTGACAAGGTTATTTTGAGCCTTGATAACCTAGCTTCTAGGACGCAGGGTGTAGTGAAGCCTGGTAGGACGCATTTAAGGGACGCCCTACCGGTAACCATGGGCCAGGAGTTTTCAGCCTACGCTGACGCTTATAGGAGAGCTAGGGGGTTCATTGAGTACGCTTACAAGCTACTCCTAGACATCCCCTTAGGTGGTACAGCTGTTGGTACTGGTTTAAACGCTCACCCGGATTACCCTAAGCTTGCTGTCAGCTTTCTAAGGGAGGCTACAGGTCTCGATTTAAGGGTTGCTTCCAGCAAATTCAGGGCCATGAGGCTGTTAAGTGATATAGTAGCTGTTAGCTCGGCTTTTAAAGTGATAGCCCTTGATACGTGGAGGCTGTGCCAGGATCTTAGGCTCATGTACTCAGGTCCTAATACAGGTTTCAACGAGATAGATATACCCCAGGAGATTGCAGGTAGTAGTATGATGCCGGGTAAGGTTAACCCGGTTACTATAGAGGCGGTTATGCAAGCCTCATCCCATGTAGTAGGCTTAGACAACTCCATCACAATGGCATCGTTACTCGGAGAACTGGAATTAAGCATGGGCATACCCCTTGCAGGCTACGCTAGCATAAGACAGGCCACGTTACTAGCGGAGTCTCTTAACAAACTAGCACCCCTAGTCCTCGATAGGATAAAACCCAATGTTGAAAGGGCTAGAAAGCTTGCTGAAAGTAGCCAAGCACTCATAACAGTACTAGCCCCCATAATAGGCTATGACAGGGCTTCAGAGATCTCAAAAGCTGTGTACAAAGGCAAAACCATTAAGGAGGCTTTAAGGGAAGCGGGCGTCCCCGAGGATCTAATCTCGAAGCTACTCGACATGGAGAAGTTAACTAAACCAGGAATACCAGCTTTAGAACATAGAGGATGATAGTCCTCCAGCTTCCGATGGATACTCTCTATACGAGGTAACCATCGTCTACTCTAAGTATACTCTGTATACTCCTTAGATGGGTTTCCGCTAAGTTGGTCTTAGTTAAAAACTCTCGTCCCACATTACACCTCTTTCTAGTAATCTTATAATACTCTCAGCTATCATAGGGCGTCCTGATTCAGCTGGGTAAGCATATGGAAGCTCCACAGTGACCGTGCCTAGGTAGCCTTTAACCTCTAAGGATACGGGGTAGACGATGTCCACTTCTTCAACTCTCATCCCCTTAAGAACCTTAGCTAACATTTTTACAGTACCATCTACGCTGAACTGCAATGGGCCTAGGTTACGTTTAGCTGCGTAAGGGTATTTTTCGTAGAGTAGCCTAGTCCTACCCTTAGGTGGGTGATCGCCCATTATACCGCCTATTATGAAACACCTAGCTCCCCACACCTCTAGGGGGTCTAGGGTTTTCTCAGCCCACAGATCTAGTAGTATAGAGTCGGGTCTATTGCAAAGACTCCTACTATCCCAGATCACCTCAACCCCCCGTCTAGCTAGGAGTGCTTCTAACTCAGGGGTTACAAGGCCTGTTACATAGAATTTAATCCCGTTAGATTCAGCAACACGTGAGGACTCCACGTACTCCTCCACAACCCACCTACTAGCCTTAACCTCCATGTTATCAACTACTACGACCCACCTACCCATAGGAGACGACCCGTAGTAGGAGATATCTATATACAACTATAAAGCTTAAATACCCGAGCTCCCACTAGTTCTAGTGAACTAGAGGGATAGGAGATAGGAGAGGTGGAGTAAGAAATGGCATGCGAGGGAGCACCTGAAGTAAGGATAGGGCAAAAGCCTGTAATGAACTACGTGCTAGCAATACTAACAACCCTAATGGAGCAGGGAGTAGACAGGGTAGTAATAAAAGCCAGAGGTAGGAACATAAACAAAGCCGTAGACGCTGTGGAGATTGTAAAAAGCAGATTTGCTAAGAACGTAGTGGTAGAAGACATATCAATTGGAAGCCAGGAGGTAATGGTAAAGAACCCACAAACAGGCGAAGAGAGACCGAGGCGCGTAAGTGGAATCGAAATCTGCCTAAAGAGAGAGTAACCACACGTAAATCAAAACACCATAACATAATCAGAGTTTTTTAAACCGGAAACCCGGACATCCTAGCTCGTTATAAACCATTCCACTCCTCTAGACTACCGTTTCTCGGTAGATAGCAGATCTTCGCCTCTAAAAGCTCCCCACCATCCAGCCTCACAACGGTTAACAAGGCCTAGACCACCCTATGGGAGCTGTTAGCCCCCAGTCACCCGAGGAGTACATCAACCCCCCTCTGGGTAATCCGAGTCTAGAATGCTCATAGACCTTAAAACCTCATAGGCCTCAATGTATACGAGAGTAGTATGGGGGGCTCTGAAGCTGTTTCTGTCTCCAGGATCGCCTATTAGGCTCAGCTCCCATGAACTAGCCGGGGTGCTGTGACGCCCGTGGAGAGCATCCTCTAGGCAGTGTCCTCATACGGGGCCCTGGCCTCCCGGGGTGCTCCTAGTGTCACAGCACCCCAGCTGGCATTAGACCGTGTAATCTCATCATATCCACATATAATGTGAGAGTTGGGCTTAACAAGCGTTTCGTTTGGGAAAGGATGTAAATGATATGGGTGATCGTGAAAACAGAAATAGCTTTCAATCCCTTGTAGACTCTATTGTTCTCATGTGTTATTCTGCATGCTGGGCATTCTTTGCTTGTGTAGTATTCTGGTATGAGAGCTCAACCTCTATGCTGTACTCTCTGAATACATCAACTCGCGTTCTGTAGTCTGGGAAAGGGATTGGCTTAAGGGAGGCAAGGCTCAGTCCTGGCGTCACACATCATCCCTCAGCAATACCAGCTCCTATCATCGCCGCCATCTTATATAAATTCGCGGATAGCCTATTAAAGCTTCCTGTTACGTCTTCTTTTCCATGGTGGATTAAGCTTTAGGCGTTGAGGGCCGGCTAACAATGTGAGCCTCCGGGTTTGTATTTATGGGTTTAGGGTATAAGGGGTGGTGTTAGGTTTAATTATTGGATTTGGGGGTTTGGATGTTATGTCTTTCTCTATTAGGGTTGGCTTAGCTGTCGTGGGATTCGAGCTTAGTGTTAAGTTTAATGTATGTGTTTTTATTAGGGGTGGTGTTATTGAGTCTATAGAGGGTTACGGTTCCTGTAGTGAGAGCTCTCTAGGTAGCCCTTCCCTAGCACTTCTACCGCAACCCGGTAATGCGCATGTTCACTCTGCAGATCACGCTTTCCCAGAGTATGGTATCCATATGAGTTTAAGGGATTTGGTAGCACCACCTCATGGTCTTAAGCACAAGCTCCTAGAATCCACCCCTGGAGAGGATCTAGTAAAGGCTATTAGTGAGTTCTACGAGCTCGCTTGGAGGATGGGTTTAGGTATACTATTTGATTTCAGGGAGGGTGGTGGTTTAGGCTGTATGCTTGCCAGGAAGGCTAGAGAGCTTTTACCACGTGGTTTAAGAGTTGTTATACAAGGGAGGCCGGGCCCCATGTGGCCTGAGGGATGTGAGGGTCTAGGTGTATCCAGCCCTCTCGACTACAACGTGGAGTTTCTAAGAGAGATGGCGTTGAAACACAAACCGGCCATGGCTCACGTAGCTGAGGACCCTGAGGCTAGAGCTGCAGGCGATCTTGAGAGGGCGGTGGAGGTGGGATTAGACGCTATAGTTCATGGAACTCACTTGAGTGAGGGGGATTTAGAGGTTTTAAAGGAGAGAGGAATGGCTCTAGTGTTGTGCCCTAGATCGAATATGTGGCATTCCATAGGAGTACCTCCTGTAGCGGAAGCTTTAATAAGAGGAGTTACTATAGCCTTTGGCAGTGATAATGCTGCCTGGCAAACCCCAGATGTGTGGGCTGAAGCTCAAACAGCACTCCTCCTAGCTAGAGCTCAAGGTCTTAAAGAAGAGTGGACTGCTAAGAGGATTCTGGAAGCTATTATGATAACCCCCTACCTACTAGCTGGTGCAAAACCACCAGCTATAGTAGAGGGGGGTGCTGCTAAGATGATAATCGTTAACCTAGAAGGAACGGGAGTGCTGAGAGCTAGAAACCATCATTACGCCATACTCAAGAGGGTAGGACCTTGGAATACAATAGCTAGGATTGATGGAGACGGTATGGCCTGGCTGACAACAGTTTCTCGATAGTCCTGCCCTCCAAAGGGCTTTCCCCGCCTACTTACCAATTACGAAGCTATCTTCTTAATAATGTATATGATGCCGTCTTCAGCCTTGATCCCGTCAATACAGAGCTTAGTTACATAGCAGTAGGCGACAACAGCGCTAATGATAGCATCAACTTCGTCCTTACAGAGGTCTTTAATGTTTAAGTTGATAGACAGCCTTGTTCCTTCTAGGAGGGTTTCAACCCTAGGATATCCCGAGCTTAGTAATGCACTTCTAGGATGGGTTTCTATAACTATAACATTCATGTTTGCAAGCTTACTAGATAGCGCCCACGCTCTTTTTGTTAGAGAACGCATGGGGCCTAGGGTTGGTGGGAGAACCGGGTAGCCTAGGCTTCTGGCGGTCCTATCAACCCTTCTATAGGAAGGCTCTTCTATTAAGGGAGCATCTATAGCTACTAGCTCAACCTTATCATCTCTGATGGTTGAGAGTATCTCATCGTCGTCATATAGGCATGTAACCTTGAGGATCTTCCTAGAAACTACATCTAGGAGTGCGTAACCCGAACACCTCTTAGGGCTAGCTGCGAGGTCGAGACCTGCTACGAAAAACACAGCTCTCTAACCCCGATGTTAACCCACTTTCAGCTCAGATCAGCTACATCACTCTTCAGTGAGGTGTCCTCTCATCATCCAAGGGTAATCTAGGTTGCCTAACGCTTATAAACTATCCTACAAGCTAACATTTAATAATGTTAAAGCTCTCTCTTCTATTGGTGTTGTGTTTGCTCAACCCCATAGAGGTTGTTAAACTAGTAGAGGATAATATGAGGAGATACGGCTTTCCCTTTCCCGTACCGCGTGAGGCGGTATACTCCTGGGCTAAACCTCTTAAGCTTCCCGAGAGGGGCCCTGTTATACTGTATACTGGTGCTCTCTACCAGCTTACACCTTATATAGCTTCTGTTGTAGAGCAACTCTCAACGATAGAGGGTTCTAGGGTATCCGGGATCGCCTTAAAACTCTCGGGGATCCTATCATCTCTTGGTGTATCAAGGCTAGTTGTGAGGCCTAAGAGTGACATGGTATCTGTGGTTGAGAGAATCCTTAAATCCATAGTGGGGTTGCTTGAGCGATCTGGGGTTAAGGTTGCATACCCCTACGAGGATGACATGTATAGTGGTGTTCTACTCTATGATCTAGGCTTAGACGAACTATTCAAAGGGCATGCTGTTAAAGTCTATAAAGCCTTGAAATCCCGAGGAGCAGAGCTTATAGTAACTGTTGATCCTCACACAACACATATCATGAGGAGTGTTTATCCAAGGTATGTGGATGGCTACGATTTAAAAGTTAAAAGTTACTTGGAGATACTAGCGGAAGGAGGAGCGGAGTTTAAACAAGGATCTATTGGAGGTAGGGTTGTTATACACGATCCATGCCTCTACGCTAGGTTTGAGAACGTGGTAGAGCATCCTAGGAAACTCCTCAGCACAGCGGGGTTCGAGGTTTTAGAGCCTAGGAGGTCTAGGAAGATGACCTACTGTTGTGGCGGGCCTATAGAGGGTTTAACCCCCAGGATGGCTAAGATGATTGCCAAGACTAGGTTTGAGGAGCTCCGCGAGAAATCGAAAACCATTGTAACCCTATGCCCTATATGCTATACTAATTTAAAAGCTGTAGCAGAGGATGATGTGGATGTCGTAGATATAGCGTTACTACTATCCGGTGTTAAACCTTGACCTTCAACTCGCTCCAGGCATACCAGGAGATCTGGGATGCGCTATCCGATAGCGAGTTTCAGGAGGCTTTGAGGAGAGCTTCAACCACATCGCAGGTTAAAGTCGAGGAGCTCCTAGCTGAGAGAAGGGATCTCCTAGAGTTATGTAGGGAGGTTGTTGAGGCTAAGAAGAGGTCTGTTGATCTCCTAGGGGAGCTCGTGGAGAGAGCTTATAGAAGCTTAGAGGCTGTTAAGGCTAAACCTTACTATGCTGAAGAAGCGGAGGAGGCTAGGAGGATTATAGGGAGTATAGTTGGTTCAGGAAAGCTTGTTGTTATGGCTAAAAGTATGGCGGCCATGGAGGTAGGGCTTAGGGGTTACTTGGAATCTCTGGGTAACGAGGTCTGGGAAACGGATTTAGGAGAGCTCCTCGTACAACTGGAGGGTTCAAGGCCTATGCACACAATAACCCCTGCAGCTCACATGTCACGTCTCAAGGCCGTGAAACTTATATCGGAAAAGCTTGGAGTAAAACTTAAGAGCGATAGTGTGGAGGAGGCTGTGAAAGCTGTTAGGGAGTTTCTTAGAGGAAAAATAGTTAAAGCAGATGTAGGGGTGAGCGGGGCTAACGCTTTAGCAGCGGATACAGGAGCTATAGTCCTTGTTGAGAATGAGAGTAATATAAGGCTTGTAACGAGCACCCCTCCAATTCATATAGCACTCGTACCCATAGACAAGATAGTGCCAACGCTACTAGATGCAGTAAAGGTAGCTATGGTCCAGGCGGCCTACGCAGGCTTATACCCACCAACATACATAAACATAATAGCTGGGCCTAGTAGCACAGCAGACATAGAAAGAGTTAGAGTCTACGGAGCCCAAGGGCCTAGAGAGCTCCACGTAGTACTACTAGATAACGGTAGGATGAAAGCATCAAAGGATACACTCTTAAAAGAACAACTTAGATGCATTAGATGTGGAAGATGCCAGTATGAATGCCCAGTATGGGTCCACACAGCAAACAAATGGGGAGGACCAGCGTACGGAGGCCCAATGGGGCTCATATGGACAGCTATAACAGTAGACCCCATTGAAGCAGGGAAGCTAGCATATCTATGCCTAGGCTGTGGAAGATGTGACGCCTCATGCCCGGTAGAGATACCACTATCAACAATACTAAGACATCTTAAGAGCGTAGCCTCCAGGAGCTCCTAAGCTCAGGTTACATCAGACATCATAGTATAACCCGGTTATCTAACGATTTATCACCGTTGGAAGCGAGGACTACGGCCGGTGTACGCTTTGAGTATCTCGGAGACCCTTAGATCTATGTTCTGGGAGCTCTGGGTTAAGGATCTAGATCACCCGTTTGTGGTGGAGCTCTACTCCGGGACGCTCCCGCTTGAGAAATTTAAATACTACGTGCTCCAAGACTACAACTACCTTATCACCATGGTGAGGGTTTTAAGCCTACTAGCAGCTAAAGCTCCTACCCTTGAACTTTCAAGGTTAGCTCTAGAGCTAGCTTATGGTACTGTAACGGGGGAGATGGAGAACTATGAGAGGTTACTATCAGCTTTAGATATGACCATCGATGATGCCATAAAGGCTAGGCCTAACCCGACCAACGTGGCCTATATGAACTTCCTCCTCTTAACAGCATACCATGGAGACTTCTATGCTGGGCTGGCTAGCGTGCTACCCTGCTTCTGGACTTATGAGGATATAGCTGAGAGGCACAGGTGGAGGCTTGAGGCTAACAGGGTGGAGCTCTACAAAAGGTGGGCCTCCGTGTACCTCAGCAACGAGTATAAGATGTTGGTTAGAAGGCTTAGGGATGCGGTGGATGGATCAGGTAGGAGTGTTGGCGAGCTGAGCTACCACTTCGAGCAGGCTCTGAGATACGAGATAATGTTCTGGCAGTCCGCATACATCATGGAGGAGTGGCCATTCTAATCTTTAAGCTCTAGGGTGTAAGCTATATCCTGGAGCTCTATGAAGAGGGAGTTTTCGGCTTCTGACCTGTGAAGAGGCCCCGCATCTCTGAGAGCTCCTAGCCTGAGAGTAGTGTCCTAGCATCTCTAATCACCCCTGCTATGTCTATCCTAGCTGGGCATGCTGTATTACAGGCTGCGCATAGAAGGCATGTGTATAGTGCTTTTACTACTTCCTCGCTCCTATAGCCTTTAACTACTAGTAGTGCTATGTTAACTCTACCCCTAGGTCCGTAGCCTCTATGCCCTCCAGGCCTTAGAGTTGGACATAGTGGTTCGCAGAAGCCGCAGTAGACGCATCGGCTAGCCTCTGCCACTACCCTCTCGATGGGGTTTTTCAACACCTACACCACTTTACCCGGGTTCAATATATTCTTTGGATCGAAGATCCTCTTAATCGATCTCATGAGCTCCAAGGCTTTAACGCTTCCCACCTGCTCTAGCTCCATTTGGAGGAGCTCCTTCTTAATGATGCCTATTCCATGTTCAGCGCTAACAGTTCCACCTAGCTTTAACGCTATCTTAGCTATCTCCCTATACCACTCATAGACCTTCCTCCTAGCCCTCTCATCGTCCAGTGGGTAGCCTACAGCTGGGTGTATATTCCCATCACCAACATGACCCCCTATTGAAACCTTCAACCCCATCTCATCGCTTACACTCCTAATAGCTCTTATGGCCTCCAGGAGCCTGGAGGGGGGTACTGCTATATCCTCAGGGTGTACTACAACGCTCCTGCCTGGGTAGAGCTTAGCAGTCATAGCTATCTGTGCAGCGAATAGATTCCTCCTAAGAGCTATAAGCTTCATCTCCTCAGCCTCCTCCATGCTCCTAGCAGTGTATACGCTTGTAGCCCCACTCTCAACCATAACCTTCCTAAGCCAACCCTCAATCCTCTCCACAGCTTCAACATTACAATCCACAGCAACCAAGAACATGTTACCCTCAGCTTTGAAGCCAACATCAACAGTCTGCCTGGCGAGCTCCACAGTCTCAGAGTCCATAAACTCCATCATTAGAGGTTGGACGCCACTAGACTTAATCACCCTGTAAGCCTCGTAGAAGCCTTCTAACGTGGGGAAGAAGGCTAGTGATACAACTGTAGCTTCAGGCAAAGGGGTTATCTTAAGGGTAGCATCTGTAACGACAGCCAGCGTACCCTCACTACCAACAATGAGCCTAACGAGATCATAGCCCTGCCTACACTTCGTAGTCCTACAACCAACCCTAACAATAGACCCTCTCTCGTCAGGAATCACCATCGTAAGACCTAGAACCCAATCCCTCATAGTACCATACTTAGCCCCCCTAAGCCCCCCAGCTCCAGCATTAATAGCACCACCAACAGTAGCTATAGACACACTACCGGGATCCACGGGGAACATGTAGTTGTAACGGGAGAGTTCAATATTAAGATCGCCGAGCCTCACACCAGCCTCAACATCAACGGTGGAGTCCAGAATACTGACATTCAACACCCTATTCATCTTCTCAAACGACACCACAACCCCTCCCTCGGGAAGAGCCCCACCAGAGAGATCTGTAGTTGAACCTTGGGGGTACACGGGAACCCCATGTTTATAAGCTAGAGACAGAATCCTCGACACATCCCTAGCATCACCGGGGAAGACAACGGCTAAAGCCTCAGACGACAACCCCGTCGGCTCTCTAGAGTAGAGGCTAACTATAGCCGGGTCCGTCACAACCTTAGGAGCTCCTAAAACACCCCTCAACTCCTCAATAAAAGCTTTACCCAAAACCGTTACACCTGCCTAGGAGAGTATAGGCTAACCTAATAATATAAAATTATGTATAGAGAAACAGGGGTTCGGACTTCAAGGAGGTTTATGTTATTTAACATATTGCACCCCCATGAAAGCCCTTAGCTTCAAGTGGAGCTTACCACCACACCATATCCTAGGCCTCCACCCGTTTAGGGTGACCCCGGCCCGCAACTCCACCCTCATAGAGACCTCCACTTCATCGTTGCGAGGAAACTCCCACATTGTGGCTCTAGGTCTCCAACATCACGTCCTCCTCGTGAGGGCGGACTCTACTTGATGTACAACGTGTTTAAAGTGGGAGGGGCGATGTTAGGGGCCTACAGCTGTAGACTCCTATCCTAGTCTGCTACAACCTTCTGCTCGCCCCGGCTTGGTGACCCCCCCGCATCCCAGGCGAAACGAATATAAGGTTAGATCGGTTGCGAGTAGGGGGTGGAGAGGAGCCGGTGTGGGAAGGGAGTCCGATGGTCCCACCGGAGCCGAGGCCCCCCGGCCCTGAAAGGTGATGCCCCAAGCATGGGGATCCGATAGGAAGATGAGGAGTGCGCTTCCGAGCGGAGATCCGACAAACCGCTCGGGGAGGCCCTGGCACAAGGCTAGGCCTCTAGGGATGCGGGGAGGGGGTCACAGGGGGCGCGTAGTCTGGAGGAGCGTTGGGGACTATGAGGATATAAAGCCATATGATGGATATTATTACCTGTAGTGTAGCTATAACTAATGCGTATTTAACCCAGTAGGAGAAGGAGATCTTCTCTCCATGTCTTTCAAGCATCCCTATGGCTATTATGTTAGCTGTAGAGCCTATTGGCGTGTAGTTACCGGCCATTGTGCCTGCGAATAGCATGCCCCAGAAGAATGGGAAAACATTCCAGCCGAGGCTCTCGTATATCGCGTAGACTATGGGTATGAGGGTTGCTATTGCCAGGACGTTGTCTAGAAAGGCTGTTAGAACACTGGCTAACATGAATACTGAGAGTAGGGTTCCAAGCTCTACACCCAGGCCTACACCGCCTATCTTTGATCCTAGTTCTACAGCGTAGCTTCCAATAACCATGTTTGCCCCGGTATACTTAAGGGTGCCTATAGTTGAGAAGAGTAGCATGAAGAATAGTAGAGTCCACCAGTCAACCCTATGCATGACAATGTCTCTAGCTCTCATCCTCTCTATGAGGAGTCCTACGGAGGCCCAGAACATGGGTGCAGCTACGAGGATCACGTTTTTCATCGAATCAGGCTCCATGCCTAGGAGCTCCTCAAGTAGACCCTCTAGCGGGTGGTGTACGACGAGGGTCCCGATGGTCCCTATGAAGAGTATCCAGTTAACCCACTGCATCCTTAAAACCTCCTGTGATAACTCGAATCTAACACCTACCCTCTTAAACCTAGCGTCCAGCTCAGCTACATAGGATCTCCAAACTATAAGAGAAGCTATGATTGAGACAGCTAGGACTATGATTGCGTTTGGAGTAGACCATCTTATGAAGTCGAGGAACGTGAAACCCCCTCTTAGAGCAACCATAACACCTATAGGGTTACCTACGACAGTAGCACTACTACCAACATTCGTTGTGAAGACAGCTGCTATAACGAAGGGTAGAGGGTCGACCCTAAGCCTATCACATATCTTTAGGATGAAGAGGGTTATAAATATAATGGATGTAACCTCATCGACAAGAGCGGCCATGAAAGCGGCCATAGCGAGTATCGAGGCGTAGAGCACCATCCCAGATCTAATCCTGGAGCCTAGAGTATCTAGGATGTAATCGAAGAAATGCCTCTCCTCCAGCACACCTATAACAGTCATCATGCCAACAAGGAACAATATCACATCAAGCTGGGAGAACTCAACGAGATGAGGTATATCAAGTAACCCCAACACCATAAGCAAAGAAACACCTAGGAAGGCAAAGGCAACCCTAAACTGCCAGTAGAGGAGAGTAGCTGATATGAAGAGAGCTAGAATGGATGTAGCAATACTCTGCTTAAAACTCATACCGCCAAGCCCGAACCCCTGGTAGGTTAGAGTGAATATGCTAGCTGGGATAAAGACTATCAGCAGAGGCTTAACCCTCTCCATCCCCCTAAAGCACCCTTTAAAGCTAGTAGATCTAAGGTCTATAAGCTTATACTCCTGAAACCTAGGAGGAAGGGGTGCAGACCGGAGTACTCAGAGCTTTACTCTAGAAAACCCTATCGATATTCAAGCTTAGCAAACCTCGCCTTTCAAGGCGGGGTAGGACACACAACTTTAGAGCGTTAAGGCTTTTAAACCTCTTTATCGTATTGTATGCGGAGGGGGTTGGGGTTGGCTCCATCTGTGGGTGAACGTGCTGGAAGGATGACCCAAGGGGGGACTATTCCCCGATTTGTACCTACGGGTGGAGACCCTGACCCCCTCCAGTCTCTAAGAGAGGAGATTGAAAGAAGGCTGAACAGCAACTGGAGGGATGTTAGGCTAAGACTGCTACCCACAGAGGTTGAGCACGGGAGCTTGATGGGTATTGGTTTGACTTGTGTTAGGCTATACAATGAGGTTAACTATGAGAAGAGGCAGGCATTCTTCAAAGGAGAGCTTACTAAGGCTAAGATGTACGAGATTGATAGAAGGTACTACTACAGGTACAACGAGGTTTTGGGTGTTAACGCTCAAGAGGTTATAAGGAAGAATGATGAAGCTTGGAAATCATTCTTCGAACTCCTGAAGTTGAAAAAGCAAGGCAAACTACCACCGCATACCAGGAAGGTTTCACCACCGGGATACTGGAAGGATAGGTTTACTGGTAAGAAGGAAATACATATATTCATTAGGAGTGATAGGTACCACCTAGAGCCTATTGATGAGAATGGAGGCTACCTTGTACTAGAAGATTTCGGATTGAGGATCCGATATGCTGGTAGGATTAAGTGGGAGGGTAAGCAGGGAAGACTTGAAATAATATACGTTAACGGAAGATGGTACGCCTACCTACCAATAGATGTTGGGAGGGAACCACCAAAATCGAATAGGAAGGGCTATGTGAGACCTAACTACAAGGATAAGAAGGGTAGAATTGTTAACCCTAAGAGTATAAAGCAGAGGGATCCTATTGGAGATGAGAAGGCATTCATGGACATGGGTTTAAACAATTTATTTGCAGTTGTTACAACAAACGGCTATGTACTGCTAGTCAAAGGTGGTGTTATTAAGTCTGAGTATTATTGGTGGAAGAGGGAGATAGCGACATACCAGGCTGTAAGAGATCTGCTTAGGAATACTGGGTTCCCAACGTGGATCTTATACCATGAGAGGTACCTTGAGGCAATGAATACCAGGGATGAGAGGCTAAGACATCTATACCTAACATCAATTAGATTCCTAGCAGAAACACTTTGGAACAGGGGTGTCCGTAAACTATACATAGGATACCCAATAATGCTATCACAGGACAATGGGAACGAGTATAACACAAATATATGGTGGTACAGGAAGATAGTACTATGGATAGTAGATGTGTTCAGAGAGTATGGTATAGAGGTTGAAGTGGTGCCAGAATACTACACGAGCAAGGAGTGCTCGGTATGCGGAGAGGTGCATGAGAACGGTAGGGTGTATAGGGGGTTGTATGTATGCAGGAGGACTGGGAGGAAGGTTAACGCTGACGTAAACGCAGCATTAAACATGGCGAGAAGACAGGGGTACAAGGTGAAGATAACAAGGAAGATTGAAAGCTATTTGGTGACACACAACGGTGTGAAACCATTAAACCCCGCTCGGAGGGCTAACACCCAAGACCCAGAGGTTCGAAACCCCGCCCTTTAAAGGCGGGGAGGGGTCATGAGTGTGCTATTAAAACCTATAGGGAGCTCTACTCCTTCACACATGGAAGGGATCCTGTGACCGAGGAGATAGCAGAGGAGATACTAAGAGATGAGGTTAGACATAGAACCAGTCTATTAACTTTGCTTAGTAAGGAAGGCCTGAAAAGGTTGGAGTCACACGCTTAGCTAAAGAGCTCTCTGAAACCTCCTTTTTAAACCCTTCCCTTTTTAGGAGCCCTCTTAATGCATATTCTGAAATAGCTTCTCTCAGGGAGACCCAGGCGGATACGGGGGTAACATGCAATACCCTAGAATGTGGGGAGAGATTAAAACTATTACTATTATTAGTCTACGAGGGGTCCTATGACTTCTTCTCCAACCATCCTGTTTACCCTCTCGACTTCCCTGTCTACGTATCTCTGTATCTCCTCTATCTCCTCCTCTGTTAGCCCTTTGAATCTTCCTTGTGGTGCTAGGTAGTGTTTTACATGCTTCCTCCTGGGAACTCTTGTTGTTACCTTGAAATCCCCTTCTACCATCTCCCAGTTTATCCACATTGCTGTTTCAACTGCTAGTTTTCCGATTTTTATCCCATATCTTGGGTCGAATCTCCATCCCGTGGGGCATGGTTGGAGTATGTGTATGAATGAGGGGCCTTCTACCGTTAGCCCTTTGGCTAGCTTCTGGTCCATGTCTATGGGGTAGGCTATGTTAGCTGTTGCAACATATGGTATTCTATGGGCTGCCACTATATCTGCTATTGGTTTTTTAGCCTGAAGTTTACCTTTTAAAACCTTACCTATCGGGGTTGTTGTAGTCCAGGAATGTAGTGGTGTGCTACCACTCCTCTGAATTCCTGTATTCATATACGCTTCGTTGTCATAGAGGACATACATGATCTTATGCCCTCTTTCTAGCATACCGCTTAGAGACTGTAATCCTATATCGTAGGTTCCACCATCGCCTGCTAGCACTACAACCTTAATATCCCTTGACATGTCTATAAGCCCTTTCCTAGCTAAAACCTTAAAGGCCGACTCCACCCCGCTAGCAACAGCTGCTGCATTCTCGAAAGCAACGTGTATCCAGGGTACCCTCCATGACGTGTAGGGGTACATTGTTGTTGATACTTCAACACAACCTGTAGCGTTGACTATTACAGTGTTTCTCCCTGTTACCTTAAGTAGATGTCTTACTATAGTCCCAGCGGTGCACCCAGCGCAAAGACCGTGGCCTGGGGCGAACAGCTCCTCTCTAGGTAGATCCCTAACACCTCTAATCCTAAGCTCACTCATAGTTAACACCTCGTACTCCCCAGTATAGGGTTCCAAGCTCCCTAGCCCTCCTACCAAGCTTTAACGCCAACTCTAACATCCCCTTGAAATCTGACTCAGTAACAGGTCTACCCCCAATCCCCGCCACGTAGTTAACGATATCTAAGTCTACCCTCATCCTATGTAATGATGCTATAACCTCTAAAGCCACGGGCCCCGCTATGCTAGCACCATAACTTATAGCTCTGTCAACCACAATTAACGTTGAAAGACCCCTAGTAACCTTATATAGCTCATCCACAGGGAACGGTCTCCAAAGCCTTAACCTTATAGCTCCAACCTTGTAACCCTCAGCTCTAAGCCTATCCACAGACTCAAGTAGAGATCCATAGATTCCACCATAGGTTAGTATTGCTATCTCAGCATCATCAATATTGTAGGCCTCGACAGGCTCGTAACGCCTACCTAACACTTTACCCATATCTCTATCACGCTCCCTGATGATATCGTAAGCCTCCCTCATGGCCTCCACCTGCTGGTATTTAATCTCATAGTACCAATCGGGTCCAACAAGAGAACCCATAGTCACTGGTTTAAGTGGGTCAAGTTTAACCCTATCCCTTCTCGGTACTAGCGATCTAACATAGTGTTTATCAGCGACCACGTGGAGGGGCTCATATGTATGGCTCATCCAGAAACCATCGTAAGCTACAATAACGGGAAGTAGTATTCTGGGGTCCTCTGCTACCATATAAGCTTCTATGATGGTATCGTAGACCTCCTGGGCAGTTGACGCTATTAATGTAATCCACGAGGAATCTCTTACATTCATTAGATCGCTATAGTCACACCATATGTTTATAGGTGCTGATACAGCCCTAGTGGCAACGCTCATAACGAGAGGTAACCTCATCCCGGATGCTATGTGTAAAACCTCGTGCATAAACTCTAAACCCTGCGATGATGTTGCAGTGAAAACTCTAGCTCCTGCAGCTGAAGCCCCTATTATAGTGCTTAAGGCTGAGTGCTCGCTCTCAACATGTATCATCTCAGCCTCTAACTCCCCATTAGCTACCATCTCAGCTAACTTCTCTACAACTCCTGTTTGAGGGGTTATAGGGTATGCTGCTATGACATCTACATCGACGTCTCTAACAGCGTAGGCTACAGCATAGTTGGAATTAAGAACAACTCTCACCTGCCTCACGGGGCCTTCGAGTACCTCCACCTGCTACTTCACCTCCTCAACCATACTTATAGCGTCAACAGGGCACTCCTCAGCACATATACCGCAACCTTTACAATAATCGTAGTCTATCTCCAACGTAAAACTCCAAACCCTCCCCTTCGACGTTCTATAAGGTGTGTCTACTAACTTTATAACACCGTCCGGGCAGTACATCCAGCATATAAGACAACGTGTACACACATCCTGGTTTATAACAGGTCTGAACACCCTCCAGTCTCCCGTCTTCCTAGCAATACTATTTCCAGGCTCTACTATCATCCCACCTATAGGGAGCTCCCTCCAGCTCAACCCTCCAACACCTCTGCAAGCCTATACGCTTCAATCAAAGCCTCTATATTACCTAAAGCGGCCTCTCCTAGAAAACCTGTCTTGGTAAGACTATCCAAGGAGCCTTCAAACTTAATGTTGAAGAGGGTTTTCAATGTAGCCTTAGCAAGAGACTCTAGCGATATTAAGCGTACTACTCTAGCTAGGGCACCTAGCATAGCTATGTTAACAATAGGAGCTTTTATCGTCTTTAAAGCTATAGATGTAGCGTCGACAACGACAACCCTAGGAACCCCGAGCTTAGCTGAAACATCTCTAGCGGAGAACTTAGAGTTTAAAACAACAAAACCATCACTTGCAAGACCTTGAATGAACTGTGATGGGGGAAGGCTTGAATCTAGGACCACAACCACATCTGGGTTTAATATGGGGGACCTAGATCTTATGGGTGCTCGCGAGATGCGGGTATAGGCTCTAACCGGGGCCCCTCTCCTCTCAGGGCCGAACTCAGGGAAAGCTTGAGAGTAGAGACCCTCATAGCTGGCAGCCTCAGCTAAGATAATAGAAGCTGTAACAGCACCCTGACCTCCTCTACCATGCCATCTGACCTCAAGTACTCGATATGGTTCAGGCAAGGATTACACCTCCTTGTTACTTATAGATTTTCAAGATTAAAATATCTAAATATATAGGTGGAAACGTGGGGAATACAATTGTCTCCTCTAAGCTATTCTAGGGTATCCTTGGTTTTTCATATTCTATCCCAGCGTTAAGGGGTTTCGTTGCATCAATACCCATCTTAGCGGTTAGTCCATCTCTACTACTCGGATCTAGTGTTGAGCCTCGCACATTCCTAACTATGACCAGATCCTCGTCAGCCTGAAACCTCGTTGCTATAGCCCACTCCACCTGGCTAGGATCATCAGGATCTATATCGCTATCAACTACTATAACATATTTAAGGCTTGGGTGTGCAGCGAATGCTGCCATTATAGCGTTCTTAGCATCTCCTTCATGCCTCTTATCTATAGATATTATGGCGTGAAGCCAGCCTCCACTAGCTGGGGTAAGTCTAACCTTATGAACTCTAGCTACAACCTTTGATACAGCCTCCCATATAGCGGCCTCCCTAGTGAACCCTATTAACAGTGAAGCCTCTAAACCACCAGATAGTATGACGTGTGTAAGCTCGTTCACATCAAGATATACTTTTAACACTTTTAACACAGGCTGATTTCTAACCCTATCATAAGTTCCTATTACATCAACGTAGGGGCCCTCCTCAGCCATATCCCTTGATAGTAGGCCTTCTATTACAACAGCTGACCCTAGAGGAACAGGGTTCCCGTGTACTGGGCTTTCATAAACCCAGAGGTTGCCCAGAAGTTTAGAAGCAACATCTACTTCAAAAACACCGAACCTTGGGCTTGAAGCAGCGGCAACCATTATAGCAGGATGAACACCTATAACAACAGATACTGGAAGATCTTGACCCCTACTCTTAGCCCTTAAGTAGAGCTCCCATAAATGCCTAGGTACAACCCTCACAACCCCTACACGCTTATCCTTCACGAGAACCCTATGGATACTAGCATTACAAACACCATCATAGCACGCTATGAAGATAGCAGATGATAGGTAGAGCCCAGCCTCCTTCTCGTAAAACCTAACGGCGGGAACCTCCATGAGCCCTCCCTCAGCCTCTCTAAGCCTTGGGGCTCCCACTACGGAGGGCCTAGCAGGACTACTCATAGCGTCAAGTATCTTAAGGTAAGCCTCCTCATCACTTCCAACACCTAGAGCCTTGTAAAGTTTAAACCTTAGATCTACGAGGTTCGAAGCAGAATCCTGGGGGCACCCCTCCACCCTGTAGACTATAACAGGGCCCCTACCCTGCCACTCACGTATAACCCTAGCAACTTCAAAATCCCTAGATAGGGTACCATCAATCCTCTCCACATCAACAACATCGAGAAACTCCAGCATAGACCCCCTCACGGCAAACCACCAGATCCACCAACTCCGAGAGTACACTATTAACTCCAACCTATAAGATAATGTTTAGGTATCCCCGCTAGAACACTTTAACACCTTTAACACATGGTTATATACCCAGTGATATAAGGATAGTTTAAAACTAAAAAACAGGGATCCTCAGTGACTCTAACTATGAAGGGTAGGAGGAGGATTAAAACTTTCAGGTTTCAAGGGGCTAGGAGGCTTCTCCTCCTAGGACTAGCTATATGGATTCTCTTCCTGCTCTACTCCCTGTCTAAGGTAGCATTAATTTCAGCTGAGGTCTTATCATCGAACATCATTGAGATAAGTGATCCTAGGAGTCTAGCTAGCTCTATCCCTAGGAGTGGTATAGCGGTACTCTACTTTAAACAGGAGTTATGCCCTGGTTGTGCTAAGATAGAGCCTGCTCTGCTAAAATACATGGGGGAGAATAGCGGGGCTAAGCTTATAATAGCAAACCTAGATAAGATGTTGGAGAGGGATGCACGAGCTACACTTGAGGTTCTAGGAGATTTTAGGGTGTTAGGTACTCCAACCATAATAGTGTATGTTGATGGTAGAGAGGTTGGGAGACACGTCTCTACATTTGGCTATGGTGACCAGTACGAGCCACTGAAGAGGTTCATAGAGGATAGTATTGAGGGTAGAGGGTCTAGTGTTAGTGAGACAGGTCTATATACTGGGGTGGCTTTACCCTCTGAGAGAGCTTTCAACCCAGGTTACATACTAGCATCTGCTGTAGGGGCTCTCAGCTTAGGTCTTATAGCGGCCTTCTCACCTTGCAGTTTACCTATGATCGCCGCTTACTCTTTATCGAGTAGTGGTAGAGGCTTTAACCCATCAAATATGCTGCGTGAAGCGCTCTCACTAGGGTCTATAGCTCTCATAGGAGGCTCTGTCATGGTCTTAGTGTACCTTGCCAGCTACACCTTACTCCCCGTTAACCTCTACAAACTAGTAACATCTCTTGTAGCAAGCCTTCTAGTAGCCTGGGGGTTGTTAACATTGGTTGAGAGAAAGCATATAACACTATATGTACCAGGTTTATCGAAGGCCCTACCGCTTATAGGTATCCAGTGTAGCCTACCATTCCTCGTAGCCATGCTAGCATTGCTTGAAGCTGCACCGCATGTGATGCTATTAGGCTCCACAGCCTTCGCCTTAGGCTATATAACACCTTACCTAGCAGTCACCTCATCTCTTGACCTGGCGAGAGGGCTAGAGTCTGTTATGAAGAGCAGGTTGCTTCTAGTATTACAAGGCCTAGCCTTAGTAGCGGCAGGCTTGTACATACTCTACAACCTTAAATCCGCGGTATAATCTGGTCTACCTATAATAGTGGTGTGCCTCAACCATAGCAATTGTAGCTGTTATGGCTGAGAGAGTTGCTAGCATCGTGTGTAATGCTGACACAACCGGGTCTAAGTGTAGTATCACCAGTATAGCGCCTAGGAGCACCTGAGTTACCATCACTAGGAGCGTTAAGGCGGTCCACAGCCTTAGAGATCCCGCTCCCTTAGCTGGGTTGGAAGTCCAGGCTAGAAGGAAGCTTAGTAGAACAGCTGAGAAGGCTGAGAAAGCCGTTACCCTATGAGAGTATTCTAGGAACACCTCCAGCTCCTTCAACAAGCTTGGAGGTACAATGTATCCTAGGCAGAGAGGCCATTCAGGACCACAACCCATCCCCGCCCCCATGGCCCTTGTTACAGCCCCCAGCGATATTGTAGTGTATACTAGGATGACCGATGCTACGAATACAAACCACGCTTTTTTAGTCAAAAGAGACCCCCATGTATTAAAAATCCATAATCTGTTTAGGTTTAAAAGCTGTATATGGAAATTTTTCAGTTAGAGCTACTATAATGCTATAAGTATTACGACAACCAAGCTTAACAACACCAGCGAGTGAGGAACGAGCTCCGGCCCCGCACCTTGGTAGGGTCTAGTATCCATTGTTATAACTCTGAAGGTTACATGGAGTAAGCCGTATGCGGATGTTAGTAGAAGTCCTATGAGAGCTGATGGTAGTATCGGGTCGGCTAACGGGTCTATGGTGGCGAGTAGAATGGCTGCGAGCACTATTAGGTAGAGCTCCGCTAAAGCCACGCCTATGAACAGTCTAGGCACATTGCTTACAACTTGAAAGGCTCTAATACCAGAACCCCCCATAGTCTCAGTCTCCTCTTCACGGAATGCTGCTATGGCTACAAGTGCTAGGTATAAGCCTGAGAAGACCACTCCTAGAAGTCCTGTTATTGCATCCGCTAGTCCAACATCAGATTTCAAACCATCAGTTCCCAGTGCTATTACGAAGGGTAATAATATGGCTACCATAGATGATGTGAAGAATGTTAATGTCATCCTAGCTGTAAGGGGGCCCTCCCACGCCTCTCTTAGCATTAGAAGTCCTGGTATGATGACTAGGATTGGTGTTATGAATACTGTTAAAGCTGTGAGCACGTTATGGTAGCTTAAGGCCATGGCACCCCATACGGTTAGCTGAGCTAGGTAGACTAGTAGTAGTCCTAAGAGAGCTGTTGCTATAAGGTTTCCTTTATCAAGTGGATGTAACGTAGCCCCTCGGGCTATGAAGGGTATAGAGGCTAGGATCAATGGTGGTATGCCAAATGAGGCTATTAATACGAGGAGCGCGCTAAAGCCGTAGAGCTCCCCTAAAAACGGAACTCTTAAACCCTCGGGTATGTAAAGGAATGTTAGCTGAAATAGCTTGAAAGCGTATACAAGGAACCATGGGGGCATAGGTCTGGCCTTCTCAGCCTCAGGGGCCCCCTCAAATACTGGTAGTGGGTAGAGGAGCTGGTGGATCCAGCCTAGAGCTTGAAGGATGGCTCCAATAGTGAATATCATACCCCAGACTCCGAACGCTATGACTAGAATGTACGCGAAGTTGACTGGGAACCATGGTGCTATATCGCTCCTCTTCTCATCAACAGTATGGGGTTCACGCCTCCACCTAGACTCCTTAGGGCTTAAGTGTATACCGTGGGCCTCGAAGAGCATGAAGTGGAGTACGAATAACAGGCCTAGTATTAATGCGAAGGCTACATGTATAGCTATAACCCTAAGGTATCTTGTAGCCTCGCTTACATCAAAAGCTAGTGCAGCTACAACCTTACCGAAGTACTCTCCCAGACTACTTGAGACGAAGCCTATTCCGATGTTTATAGCTTCAACTGCGATCTTATCGCCTATCGCAGCGTAGCCGAAGAAGGCTGTTTGTAATGCAATGAACCCCGCTAGAACCCCCACTATCCATAAGATCTCCCTGGGCTTCCCGTAAGCTCCTACAAGGAAGTTTCTAAGAAGATGTGCTATGGCACCTAATATCATTATCTCAGCTGCAATACGATGCGATACCAGGATAGCTCTAAAGAACGGCTTAGTCTCCAAGAGCCTCCTATTAGCCTCAGCTGGGTTGGTGTAATCGTAGTATAGTAGTAAGAGGATACCTGATATAGCGAGCCAGGCGAAGGCGGAGGCAACTATAGCTCCAAGCCAGAACTCAAGGCTAACATAGCCATAGGGCACGCTTCTAAAGGGCAACTTACTCAAACCAGCCCTATCTACCAGGAGCTCGTACACCCTCCTAGCTATGGAGCTCAAATCAAACACCTCCTGCTAGGCCTCCCTAACAACAGACTCGGAGCCTACCAGCTCTTCCTCCTCAGCACAAGTGTTACAGAACTTACCAAAAATTGTGGCACCCACCACCTCTACAGCCCACAGCTCGCCATCTCTCACCTCAAGTCTAACAAATGGCAACGGCCTCTGAGGTGGTGCTAGGAGAACGGCAGCTCCACGATATGGATCGTAAGCCCCCCCGTGACATGTACAGTATATGACACCCCCTCTAGCCACGACCTCCGACCTAGCCAAGGGCACGGATCTACCGGGTGGGTGGAAGTCTATAGCCGGATATGGGCAGCCGAAGTGCTGACATACAGCACTATAAGCTACTATAGACCTATGAGGACCCACCCCCTCTACCACATAAGACCTGCCATAGCCTGGAACAGTTAACTCCACAGACCCCTCTTTAACCTTGAAAACTAGAGGTTCTTCATTGAGAGGCGTCATTGTTGTATACACTTGAACCTTCACACTAACAGGGACACCGTTAGAGTCGCCAAGATTTACGAGAAAACATGGAGTCGACTTAAGAGGGTAGAAGAACACATACCTCTTGTTGACCTCCAACTCGTCAACCCTAACAGGCCTCCCATCACTCCAAACTAGCCTAGTGATAGGGTAAGGATGCGCTTTAGGGATTGATGGCATAATATACTTAACTACCGGGATACTAATACCCACGGTAGCCCCTGCAAGCCCTGAGACCCCGAGTAGCTTAATGAAATCCCTCCTATTAACCCGCTGCTCGCCAGCCAACTCGTAAACCCTCCATAGAGATCCACTATGCATTAATAATGTCAGATCTTATATTAAATCGTATATATTGTTGATCTTTAATTAATATGAGATATCCTCTATGGTTTAGAGTAACAGGGATGGAGCACCGGCTAGAAGAAGGGAAGCCTAAGATAAGAGAGCTCACTATAAATTACCTATAAATTACCTTAGCTAAAAGCTGTTAATGATTCGCCTCCTGTGATCCCTCCTGCCTCTTCACATGTTTTGATATTCTAACTTTTGTAGAAACTCTATTATTCTCTTGTACATGTCTATTTTATTATTTTCTTTTCTTATGGCGTGACCCTCGTCCGGGTATATTACTAGTTCGTGATATCTCTTTAGTTGTGCTAGCTTTTCTGCCATTTGTTTAACCTCCTCTACTGGACATCTAGGGTCGTTTGCACCGTGTATGAATAGTATTGGTGCTCTCAGCCTCTCCACATGGAATATGGGGGATCTATCGTAGAAGAGATTTGGATCCATTTTCTGTGTGTCGTAGATTTTTAGGTAGTCAGCCTCTCTCTCATATTCTGTGTACCAGTTGTAGAATCCTACTATTGCTACCCCTCCATCCCAGAGCTCCGGGTGCTTTACTAGGGCTAGTGCTGTTAGATAGCCTCCGTAGGATGCTCCTAGAGCGTAAACCCTCCTAGCACCCATACTCCTTGCTAGTTTAGCTGCTTCAACTACATCCTCTAAATCCCCGCCTCCTAAGTCTCTATCATTTAAATGTAAGAATGATCTTCCATACCCCGTGCTACCCCTGTAGTTTGGTAGTATAACAATGTAGCCTCTTAGTGCTAGAAGCTGGCTTACGGGGCTCCACGAGTCTAGAGCGTGCGCATCAGGTCCTCCGTGTATGTGTATAACTGCACTACCGTTCCAGTTACTAGGCTTGTAGACTATAGCCTCTATAAGCCTGCCATCGAAACTCTCGTACTTGATAGTCTCCACTCCAACAAGCTTCCCCTTGAGCTCCTCAGGAGTAGTGTCAACGACAATCCTACCGTTAACCACCAAGGAGCTAGGTTGAATTGAGGTCGTCCTAGTATATGCTAAGATCCTGCCATCAACATCTAGGTCTGAGACGCCTGAATCCAGCGTCTTAAGCTCACCATGAGATAGCATTCTAAGCCAGTTCCTACCCTCAGAGTACTCTATAAATAGAACTCCATCCTCAAAATATCTTGGAGACCACTTTTCGCTAGAGCTCTTGTAAACCCACCTCCACCTACCACTATCAACCTCAAGCTCTCCAATATCAAACCACTCATCAACATTACTGTAGAAAAGAGCCCTCCTAGATTTCACATCAACACCTCCAATGAAAGTTTCAGCTTTCTCAAAGTGTAAGAGCAGCCTGTCAACACCATCCTCGATATTAACTAATCTAATCTCGGTATCGTAGAAACCTTTGACGTACACGAGCTCCTTACCACTAATCCAGTTAAAGTAGAAAATAGGGTCATTCCACCCAGTAACCTCCCTAATGGATCCCCATTCGTAGACGTGGAGCTGGGCAGGCCTCCCTCCCCTATTAGATGTGAAAGCCACCCTCTCACCATCAGGACTGAACTTCGCACTCATATGATAGTACCTATGATCCCCCGTTATATCCTCCTCCCTCCCCGAGTCCAGATCCCTAACTATAACCTGAAACCTCTCATTCCCATCCCTATCCCTATGATATAACAACCTTTCACCCTCAGGTGATATATCAGGGTCGAGGCTAGATTCCACGCCTTCAGTAACCTTCTCAACGGAACCCTCATCGGCTCTGTAGAGGAACACATCCCACTTACCGGTTTTATTCCAGTTGAAAGCAACAAGCTTAGCTCTCTCACAGACATCGACATTAGCAACAAACCTAGTTCTACCAATAACCTCAGCTAAATCCATGGAGAAACACCTATACAATATAATGGTGATAGCGCCTATATATCTATGTACATTATCTTCTCAAACACAGGAGGATAAGCCACGTTATACTTTACCCCGGGTTTCTAATAAAGTATTGACGGTGTTAGGTCTTGGATTGTGGTGTGCATGCATGTTTTAAACCTATAGGTGTTGTAGAGGAGGGGCTTTATAGACCTGGAGAGCGTGGGGCCGCGAAATCGAGGTATGAAATAGTCTCCGTGATTAGGGTCTTCGACGAGTTCGTTGAAGGCCTCGATGGTCTCGATGAATACTCTCACATAATAGTTGTCTATTGGATGCATGAGGAGAGGGAGGTTAAACTTAGAGTTAAACCTTGGAGTGTCGAGAGATACCCGGAGGTTGGAATTTTTGCTACCAGGTTCCCGCCCAGGCCTAACCCTATAGGGATTACCGTGGTTGAACTCCTCTCTCTGGAGAAACCTAAGGTTAAGGTTAAAGGGTTAGATGCTTGGAGCGGAACACCGGTCCTAGACCTTAAGCCTTATGATTACTACGATGTTGTTAAAAACCCCAGAGTCCCCTGGTGGTTCAAGGATAGATGGGAGGAGTTGAGGCTTAAACGAGATTACAGGAGGGTGGCTCCGTGGCTTGGGCCTTGCGTTGAGGGTGGTTAGAGTGGCTGGGAGGTTTGTGGGCCTTGTAACCGACTATGGTGGGGGGCATTATGTTGGTGTTCTTAGAGCTGTTATTAAGGGACTCGCACCCGACGTTGAGATAGTTGATTTAGAGCATAATGTTCCAAGTTATAATGTTGTGGCCGGCTCATACGTTATACTGGTTTCCTATAAGTGGCTTCCTAGAGGTTCTATCATAGTAGGTGTTGTTGACCCAGGCGTTGGGGGTCCTAGAAAGCCTGTAGCTGTAGTAGCGGGCGAGTATGTGTTTGTAGGACCTGATAATGGCCTGTTATACCCAGCTATAGAAGCTGAGGGTTTTAAGATGGGTGTCGAGCTTAGGTTTGATAAGATAGCTAGATTGGTGTCAGGTAGGTTTCCGGGTAAGCTTAGTGTGTGGACTCTAAGCTATACATTCCACGGCAGGGATATCTTTGCTCCAGCAGCTGCTCTCCTGAGCCTGGGATTTAGCTTGGAGGATCTAGGGGAGCCTATAAGCGAAGGGGATCTTACCAGGTTAAAGGTTCACGAGGTTAAAGGAGGGGATGGTGTTTACGAAGTTAAAATCGTATACGTGGATAGGTTTGGTAATGTAGTTCTAAGCTGTAAACCCGAGGATCTAAACCTGGGTGACGCTATAAACGTTGAAGTTATAACAGAGAAAGGCTCCTTCGAGGTACCCATAGGTGTTACGTTCTCAAGCGTCCCACCGAGGGAGCTGGTAGTATACGAGAATAGCTTCGGTTACGTTGAAATAGCCGTTAACCAAGGTAATGCAATGGAGACCCTAGGGGTCAGCATAGGGGATAGCATAGTGTTAAAGGTTAAATACTAGGTGTTATACCTCTCTAATAACCCTATAACCCTTAAATATGTTTGAGAACTTCTCGAAGTCAGAGCATTTGATTATAATATCGCTACCCTCCCTAATTAAGGAGAGCCCCTCCAGAGGATTGCCTGGAGGATCCACCTTAACGCTCTCAGGTTTAACCATGCCAGCATAGATATACCTAGGCCCTTTACCTGTCCTGGAGAGTCTCCACCAATACCTCCCGTAGTACTCGTAGATCCTCCGCGAACCCCCCACGTACTTGTAGACCTTATGAACTGGTTTTAAGTAGTAACCCGTACTCCCTATGCTCCTATTATACTCGTAGAAGGATTCCTTCAAATCAGCTAGTATTACATCTAAGGTCCTAGCTCCACCCACGATCCTTAAACGACATTCTTCAGGAGGAGGGGGCTCTATCGGCTCTTCCATCTCACAGCCCCTTTCGTGAAGCTCGTATCGTCGCAGGCTCTATCACAGCCCCCCATACAGTATTAGGTTGCTTAGGGTTTAAACCTCTTTTCGAGGAACGCTCTCATCCTATCCTTCGCGCTCTCCGTTAAACATAGGGTTGCGAGCGACTCTATAGCTACATCTATGAGGGTTGAATACCTTGAGTATAAAAGTCCTTTTAAAGCCTTCATAGCCTCAGATGTGGTCTTAGCCGATAGTTCTAGGGCCCTCTCATATGCTGTTTCTAAGAGTTTATCGCTGTCAGCAATCTCATCCACAAGCCCTAACCTTAAAGCTTCCTCTACACCGATCCTATAACCCATTAAAGCTAGCTTCCTCGAAGACCTCAAACCCACAACATCTAAGCCTAGGGTTAACAGAACAGGGGGTATGAGGCCGATTCTAGCCTCAGGGAACGAAAACCAGGATTCCCTGGATGCTATAACATAGTCTACGAGGAGGAGCATCTCGGCACCACCGCCAACCGCTAGCCCGTTAACAGCGGCTACAACAGGTTTAGGGCACATAGCTAGTGTTTCAAGGGCACTTCTAACAACATTAAAGAACTCTACTGCCTCCTTCGGGTTTAAGAGATTCAACATTGCCTCTATGTCGTCTCCAGCACTAAAAGCCCTCCCACTCCCTGTAACTACTATAGCTTTACCGCCCCCGGAGCACTCTTTGCTTAGGGCATCTCTTAAGAGCATCCACATCTCTAGGTTTAAGGCGTTAAGCTTCTCAGGCCTATTGAATCTAATCAAGGTAACATCATTCCACCTCGTGACCTCTAAGAGCTCTGCGGAGAGGCCGCTCTTACTCAAACCTCCTCCCCCAGAATTTAAGCTTCTCCCTCCTCTTCACATCCCTCATTAGGGTGTTCAAATGCTTATACACTGTACTATGCATTCTACCCTGTGCTAGCATTTCTATAGCCTCCTTAGTAGCCATAGCCCTTTCATACTCACCTATTATCGCAACATGGTATTCTCCAACAACTATGTAGGTCCCTGTAAGCTCCTCTAGCGTTCTACGAGCTCTCCCACCCTCACCTATAATCCTCCCCTTAACTCTCCTTAAATGGCTTTCCTTATCTCCCGTAAACTCCTTCAAGTCCACCACTAACAGGACGTAGTCTTCATTTAGCAAGCTCATAGCCTTATCCGGTGCGAAACCGTAGGCTATAGCCTTTACTATTTCAGCAGCTTTAATAACATTAATAGGAGGTGTGCTCCCAGACTCGGGCTCTATAACAGCTACAGAGTTCTCAGTGTCAATGGCTATAGAGACTCCAAGTCTCCTAGAGATCTCCATCTTAACGGAGCCCTCCTCCCCTATGACGGCTCCAAGTCTCTCCTGAGGTATCTTAACATACATTCTAGGCCTAACACCTACACCCTCATACACGGCATTACCTCACCCCTCAAGCTATCGAGGGGTTCTATGTCTAGGTGCTCCGAGAAGAAGCTATGAATATTAGCTAGATCCCTTTCCAAGAACTCCCGGGCCCTCGGATGGCCTAAATCAACGGCTTGGGATACATCTATGATCCACGATTTCTCCTCCCACACCATCACATTATACTCGCTTAGATCAGCGTGTACCAGCATAGCCTTGCAAACCATGATTTTAACCTGTTCTCTTATATCTAGATAAAGCCGCTCTAGCTCCTCAGCCTCAAGCTCGCCTACAGCCTCTACTAGGAGGGGGGCTCTATAGCCGTTCTCACCTATAAACTCCATGACTAGGATGTTGCCTAGGAATGCTATGGGTTTAGGAACTCTAACACCAGCCTCATACATCCTCTTAAGGTTCCTATACTCCTTCCTAGCCCACTCGTATATAAGCTTCCTTAGGTTACCCTCTGGTATCCTTTCAAACCTGGGATCGCCCTCGATATACTTCTTGATACTCTTCCTGAAATCCGTTGTTTCTACGAGGTAGATTTTAACCGCTAGATCGGAGCCGTCCCATCCCTTAGCCCAGTAAACTCTCGCCTCCTTCCCGGAGCTTATGGCCCCCTTCAACTCCCTTATTACCCCCCTAGACTCTAGTTTGTAGATTAGGTTGAGGGTTATTGAATCGAATACCTCCTCAACAATCTCAAACATATCAGAATCTTTGATCCTCTCAGCCTCACTCCTAAATCTTTTAAACCACCTAGCCTTCCTCCTCAAGGGGCCAGTACACCTTCAATGAAATCCCTGGATATGAGCCCCATGTCTATAAGCCTTTTAACCTCGTCCCTATCGTAACGGTATACTATCTCGCCCTTCTTATCCCTAGTACCCCATGGTAGGAATAGGATGATATCCCCTTCTTTTATCCAAACCTTCCTTCTCATCCTACCAGGTATTCTAGCCATGTAGGTATCGTTATCCACACATACGACCTCCGTAAACCCTGCGCCAACTATCCTCTGAACTACACATAGCATTGTACCCTCATTCGGATCCGGTAATGGTATCTCGCCCGAGCTTCTAACATCCCTCTTACTCAAACCTAGATCCACCTATTAGGTATAGTCTACTTCCAAGTAAATAAGCTAAGTATACTCCTCCTAGTTCGAGATCACCTCTTAGAATTCTAACACCTTCCATGGGGATTGCGTACTCCCCACCTGTAGCTATGTCCTCGAACACCAGGTTACCGCCTTCTAATCGGGAGAGTTGTAATCTCCTTAACACGCTCCCCGCATACTCCTTAGCATCGAGTAGCTCAGCTCCAGCTAAATCCTCATAGTTAACTATAACTAGATCGCCTGTACTCATGTTAACCAGTTGTAGTCTATGCTGGTCGCCACCAACTACTATGTGTGGAGCCCCAGAGAATGCTATCACATCACCAGGTTTAATGTTGTATATTCTAACAGCTATCGTTAGAATACCCTTTCTACCGCCTCCTCGCCTAGCTCCTGTTACCTTGAAAGTCTCTATTACATGACCTCCGAAAACCGCCTTAACCTTACCTGCTATAATCCTGGCAACACCCTGGTCTTCAACTAGTATGTCGAAACCGTTTCTAACGCGTTCAACCGATATAATCGAACTCCTAGCTCTAACCTCTAGCCTTGATAGGAGATCCTCCAACACGAGCCTAACATCCTCCCCCAGGCTTCCTATGAGAGGTCTAATCTGAACTACAGCATTATGACCTGTCTTAGAAGCTCTCTTCGTACACAAAGGACACACTACAGTATTAATCTTAACCCTAACCACCTTAAGCTCCTTTACCTGAGTAGACCCCAAGCTACCGGCTAAGAGCACTCTAACATCTACAACATCCTTTAACATACCACCTAGAACCTCTACTCTTTCAACCCAAGCCTCCTCAATAAACGTTGTAGGTTTAAGCTTCTGGCTTAAGAGTATGTAGACGTACTCCTTAACAGTATCCTCCAGGCCACCTGAACCCTCAACCCACTGTCCTTGAAGCTTATAGGAACCGCAGATCTTGCAATAGGTAAAATCTAAACTCCCGGGTACGCTGGCAACACCGTAAACCTCAACATAGCAACTAGCACAGAGAGCCCCCACGAAACCCCTATCAGAGCGACCACACCTAGGGCAGATCCTTCCACTACTTATGCCAGAACACCAAAGTACTACTTCTAACCCCAGGCTTTATAATTAAAACTCCAATCTAGAATGAGCACAGTGACCACCGGCTAGAGTAACCCTCAGCATTAGAAGTTAACAAGCCTGATCATAGCCAACCATCAGATCATTGGAGATAGTGTTAAACCTAGAACCGGGAGCTCCGGGAAAATCCAGCACCTCATGTGAGGTCGCTAAACTCGCCTAGAGGAACTCCAACAGCCACGACCCTTAAGAGCTCCTCGTAGAACCCTACGGGAGAACCTCCTTCTAGCGGAGCTACAATCCATATGCTACTAGCGGGTTTTAGAATGCGAGATTTAATCAGGGAGAATGCGGAGGACTAGTATTCACTTTGAGGTTAAATGGGAGTGTTCGTGAACAAACAATACATACGGAATAGCTCTATCTCAGACACCCCTGGGGAGAACGGGGTCGAGGAGAGCATAGAGGGGGTAGGACGCGAGGTGTATAGTGAGGTTAAAAACACGTAGAGGGTAGAGGTTGTAAGGAGGTGAAGGCATTGAATCAGTATACGAAAGGTTGAACTATCATGAATGGTATCCTATACTCACCTCCAGCCTCCCTTACCATGTAAGGCTTATCTACATGGTAGTAGCGAGGGTAGAACGTGACAGTCTGAGTTGCAAAGAAATCCGCTATGGTGAAGTTCAAGTAGAATCGGCTCTCACCAGCTACAGACACAGCGACCCCCACTGTTAAGGCGGAGACAGCTGTTGCAACTATAGACCACGGGAATGGTAGGACCCCACCGAGTGCTAGAACAGCTAGAGCTCCTACCGGGATCGCGATGCCGAAGGCTGCGGGGGAATTAGAACTAATCTTCACAGTATAGCTGGTAACCCGCCACGACGTGCCCGTAAATGATGGGAATCTGACAGACTTCACATACTGGTTCGTGGTGATATTCCAGAATACCTTCTCCAACATACCACGCCCATCATAGGGGTTATCATCTATATCGTACCAGTACTCTATCTTACCCCTACTATTGAATAACGGGACTAGGTAGACCGCAAGAGATCTATCAATCACCCTCACACCACCCAAAGTTTCTTCAATGTATTTGTACTCAACAAGCCACATGTAGCCATAAAAGCCTATGGCTAGGAGGGCTTCATCGTAGAAGTTCTTAGGATACGGTGTGAACCCTTGGCCCATATAGTTACAGTCCGAAGGTATATTATAGAGTTTAGAGTTGTAAAACGAACATCTAAAAGCAAATAACGTCTCGGAGTTTAGTCCACTACTGATCTCTCTATAGTAACCGGGCCCTGGAACGATGAAATTAACAGTTTGAAGGAATGTAAGAGCGAGCTCGAAGCTGACCCACTTAGGTTCGCTTCTAGTTAATGTTATATCGTTAGATAAATAAACGTGGTAAATGTAGTCTCCATCTATGGGATCCAAGTAGGCTATTACTACTGGAGCTCCCTCTAGGTGTGAGCGTAGAAGTACTCTATCAAGCTCCCAGTAATAACATATATAAGAGTAATCTGAGCCGTAACACCACTTATCGATTATAATGCGTGGCGGTGTTGTCTGTAGTACCTCGGCTTTACCTGTTTGTTCTCCACCGCTAGTCTTGTTCAACTTTATTTTGTGTACTGGTTTGAACTCGACCTCCACTATTATGTTTTTGCCTCTAGCCTTCCCTGGTATTACTGGTATCGATATTATGTCTGTTGCTATGTACTCTTCTCCGTTCTCCTCTATCTTCGATATTATGAACGTTAAGAGTCCTAGTCCGCTATGTGCTGGGTTTGAGTTAGCCTCCCTTAAAACCCTAACAACGTCGTCGATATAGCCTGTTATATCGGCTGAAGCCCTACCATGGCCCCTACCTTCAGCGACATCCCTGGCGCCATCAACTGTTATGCCTGAAAGTGTGAAGCCGAAGTCTATGGGTTTACCGTTGCGTTTAACCTCTAGGACAACACTAGTCTTATTACCTGAAGCTAGAGGTATCAGGGGGGATTTGTAGGTAACCCTATAGCCTAAACCCTCATACACAACCTCTGATAGTGTCGTGGAGTAGGCGTTTAGGGATAGGAGTGGAGCATATAGAGCTAGGAGTGTTACAATGATGGCTGTGAATGTAACCTTGAAACCCTGTAGCATTAGAGCCAAGCCCCAGCACCACCACCATATACTTCCAAGCTTAAATACACAAGTATATACTCGATCCTGTGCTTTAAGCCTTAAGCATGATGAGGTCTAATACCCGGGGGGCTACCTAGAGCTCCTAACCCTCTGGATTCTAGAGGCCGGTAGTATCACGTATGTCATAGCTCTTCAATTCTATGAGCTCCTGGTATGTTACAATTACTTGTGGGTGGTGACCCTCCCTGGAGTCAGCTCTTAGAGCATATCCTAGAAGATGTAGAATGGAAGGCTTGTGAACTACACGTGGACTGAAGCTTACCCAAAATGGAGGTCTAGTGGAGGTGGAGTTTGAATAGTGGATTACTGAATTGGAGGGGTTTAGTTTGTTATGCTGGCATGTAAATGGGCTTCTCCACTGTTGATACTTCATCTACACTCTCGATGTACTCTCTCAGGTGTTTTGGTACGCTGAACATGTGCTTGTGTGCTTCTCCATCGTAGAACCTCGTCTTAATGTTATTACGGTGGAGCTCTCTATCCACATGCTCTGGTTCTAGCTTCCTCGGGTCCCTTCCATTGGATGCTATAACGAAGCCCCATGCTGCCTCGAAGCTCGGGACGAATACGTGGTAGTATGCTGTATACCTGAATACCTCCCTTACAGTCCTGTATATTACTGCGTGCGTCCTAGGGGTGTTCGTTGGGCTTGTCGCCTGTGTTACGAAGACCCCCGTGCCTCCTATTATCTCAGCTACCCTCCTGTAGAACTCTACCGTGTATAGCTTGTAGGCGGGGCCTTCCTCCAGGGGGTCGGATAGGTCTGCTATGACAACATCATATCTATCCTTTGTCGAGAATACGTAGTCTAGGGCATCTCCTATCACTAGTTTAACCCTTTTATCCTCGAAGACTCCTTCGTTCATAAACCTGAGGTGCTCTCTGGATACCTTCACTACATCCTCATCTATATCAACCATGACAGCCTCCTCTACAGAAGTATATTTTAAAACCTCCCTTAGAGTGGCGCCCTCGCCACCACCAAGTACTAGAACTCTCCTAGGGCTACCGTGGAGTA